>JAABUM010000084.1_pt1 | contig 201299 bp, 174 predicted proteins | sample 5559161 | NCBI WGS metagenome assembly JAABUM01 (sample SAMN10711868, study PRJNA513369) | rock metagenome | isolation source: Antarctica rocks | place: Antarctica: Victoria Land, Siegfried Peak nord | reverse complement strand
CCTTCGGCTAAGCGTCCGCCTGCGCGGACGCAAGCATTACCTCAAGTACTTGCAGAGGCTTAGAGCGGCCTCCCGTTGCGTCCGCGCAGGCGGACGCTTAGCCGAAGGCTCTAAGCCCCGACTTCAGTCGAGGGCAACACCGAGGGCAGCATCAAAAACCAGCGTTTACAGCCGCTCCAGCAACTCGGCCTCGACGCCTTCGCGGAACCAATCGAGCTTAACGCCTTCGAGAACTTCCTCCGCGAAGGCATAGGTCAGCATGGCGCGCGCCTGATCTTCGGAGATGCCGCGTGCGCGCAGGTAGAACAAAGCGCCCTCATCGAGCTGGCCGATGGTCGCGCCGTGCGTGCACTTCACGTCGTCGGCCAGGATTTCGAGCTGAGGCTTGGTGTTGATCACAGCATCGCGCGACAGCAGGAGCGTGCGGTTCGACTGCACGGCGTCCGTCTTCTGGGCATCCAAGCGCACGAAGATTTTGCCGTTGAAGACCGCTTCGGATTGGTCGGCTAAGATGTGGGCGTAGCGCTCGCGGCTGGCGCAGCGTGGGCTGGCGTGATCCATCGCGGTGTGGTTGTCGATGTGCGCCTCGCCTCGCCCCAGCACCACGCCGTTCAGCGTGACCTCGGCATTCTCGCCTTCCATGCGCGCGTTGGCGTTCAAACGCACGATACGACCACTCAAGTTCACCGAGTGCGAGGCGAATCGCGAATCGCGGCGCGCAAGTACTTGCAGCGTGCCGATGTGGAAGGCCGCGTCGCTTTCGCGCAGCATCTTGTAGTGGTCAACAGAAGCGCCGTCGCCCACGAACACTTCAGCCACCGCGTTCGAGAAATACATCCCCTGCCCGACGTGCGTCTCAGAAACCGTCAGGCTCGCGCCCGCCTCGGCCACGATCAAGACGCGTGGCTGAACCGAGCCCACTCCATCGCCCACGCTGTAGAACAACAGCTCGACCGGCGCTTCGAGATGCACGTTCGCGGGCACGAAGACAAACGCACCGTCCTCAATCAGAGCCGCGTTGAGAGCTGTGGGCGCGTCATCATTGGTAGTTCCAGCAATTGAGTTGAGGTGCGAGCGCACCGCCTCGTGCTCGAAATAAGGCGCTAAGTTTGAGACGATGACGCCCTCTGGCAGATGCTCCACGTTGGACAGCTCAACCGTGAACTGGCCGTTGATGAAGGCCAGCCGCAGCGCTCCGTGCAAGTACTTGCCGATTTCGTTGGCCGCGCCGTTGAGGTGCAGCACGGGCTCAAGAGCCTGGCCAAAGCGCGTCATGGGCAGGATCGAGGTGTATTTCCACTCCTCGTCGCGCGGCAGGGGAAAGCCCATCGCGCCGAACTTCTGTGCGGAGGCCGCGCGTAGCTCCTGCAAGTACTTGGGGCCGCTCGTCGCGAGTTTCTTCGACAGCGCGAGAAATTCTTCCACGCCTTCGAGCGTGGCCCGTCCCTGGTCAATCTTCATCGCGCCTCCTTAGTTGCTCGCCGCGCTTGCATTGGCCGCCGCTTCTTCGCGCAGCCATTCGTAGCCGCGCGTGTCAAGCTCAAGCGCCAGCTCCTTGCCGCCGGTCTTCACGATGCGCCCGTCGATCATGCCGTGCACGATGTCGGGCACGATGTAATCCAGAAGCCTCTGGTAATGCGTGATGACCACGAAGCCACGATCCGGCGAGCGCAAGGCGTTGACGCCCTCAGCGGCAATCTTGAGCGCGTCCACATCCAGGCCCGAGTCGGTTTCGTCCAAGATGGCCAGCGTGGGCTCCAGCAGCGCCATCTGGAAGATCTCGAAGCGCTTCTTCTCGCCGCCCGAGAAGCCCTCGTTCACGCTGCGCTTGAGGAAGTCGCGCGAGAACTTCACCGTGTCCAGCTTCGAGTTGGTCAGCTGCAAAAACTCCTTCGCGCCCATCTCGGGAAGCCCCAAGTACTTGCGCTTGGAATCCAGAGCCGCGCGCAGAAACGTCATGTTCGCCACGCCAGGAATCTCGACGGGATACTGAAACGCCAGGAACAAGCCCTCGTTGGCGCGCTCGTCCGGCGACAGCTCCAAGATGTCCTTGCCCTTGAACAAGACCTCGCCGCGCGTGATCTCATACTCCTCGCGCCCTGCCAGAACCGAAGCCAGCGTACTCTTGCCGCTTCCGTTCAGCCCCATGATCGCGTGGACTTCGCCCGCGTTCACCGTCAAGTTGATGCCGCGCAAGATCTCAACGCCTTCAACCCCGGCGTGCAGATCGCGTATTTCCAAAAGTGGTTGCATAGCTGATAAGGATGAAGGATGAAGGCGGAAGGATGAAGCGCAGGCTCGTGCCCCACTCAAGAGGACGCCCCAAGCCTGTTGCAAGTACTTGGGGCGTCCTTTCATCCTTCCGCCTTCAGCCCTCCGATTTGAATTAGCCCACGCTGCCTTCGAGCGAGATGCTCAGCAGCTTCTGCGCTTCGACGAAGAACTCCATGGGCAACTCGCGGAACACTTCCTTGCAGAAGCCGTTCACGATCATCGAAACCGCGTCCTCAGTCGAGATGCCGCGCTGGTTGAGGTAGAAGATCTGATCCTCTCCGACCTTCGAGGTCGTTGCCTCGTGCTCGACCTTGGCTGTCGGGTTGCGCACCTCGATGTAAGGGAAAGTGTGCGCGCCGCACTTGTCCTTGATGAGCAGCGAGTCGCACTGCGAGAAGTTGCGCGCGTTCTCCGCGTTCTTCATCACCTTCACCAAGCCGCGATACGAGTTGTGTGAGCGCCCCGCCGAAATGCCCTTCGAGACGATCGTCGAGCTCGTGTTCTTGCCGATGTGGATCATCTTCGTCCCGGTGTCGGCCTGCTGCATATTGTTGGTCACGGCCACCGAGTAGAACTCGCCCACCGAATTGTCGCCAATCAAAAGCACGCTGGGATACTTCCACGTAATCGCTGAGCCCGTCTCAACCTGAGTCCACGAGATCTTGGAGTTCGCGCCCCGGCAAGCGCCGCGCTTGGTCACGAAGTTGTAGATGCCGCCCTTGCCGTTCTCATCGCCGGGATACCAGTTCTGCACCGTGGAGTACTTGATCTGCGCGTTCTCCATCGCGACCAGCTCGACCACGGCGGCGTGCAGCTGGTTGGTGTCGAAGCGAGGAGCCGTGCAGCCTTCGAGATACGAGACGTAAGCCCCTTCATCCGCGATGATGAGCGTGCGCTCGAACTGGCCCGTGTTCTCCGTGTTGATGCGGAAGTAAGTGCTCAGCTCCATGGGGCAGCGCACGCCCTTGGGGATATACACGAACGTGCCATCTGAAAAGACAGCCGCGTTCAGCGTGGCGAAGAAGTTGTCGGTCGCAGGCACAACCGAGCCCAAGTACTGCTTGACCAGCTCAGGATGCTCGCGCACGGCCTCGGAGAACGAGCAGAAGATGATGCCCTTCTTGGCCAGCACGTCCTTGAAGGTCGTGGCCACCGAAACTGAGTCGAACACAGCATCAACCGCGACTTGAGGTGAGCTGGCCAGGCTGTCCCCCAGCGTGTCGCCTTCGATGTGCTCCAGGCTCGAATCCTCGACCACATTGGCCAGCTTCTTCTGCTCAGCCAGGGAGATGCCCAGCTTGTTGAAGGTTTCCAAGAGCTTGGGATCGACTTCATCGAGCGACTTGAGCATCTTGGGCGGCTTGGGCGCCGAGAAGTAGATGATGCTCTGGTAGTCGATCTGAGGGTAGTGGACGTTTGGCCACTCAGGTTCGGGCATCTGCTGCCAGTGGCGGAAGGCCTTGAGGCGGTATTCGAGCAGCCACTCGGGCTCGTTCTTCTTGGCCGAGATGAAGCGCACCGTCTCTTCGTCCAGGCCAGGAGGCAGCGAGTCAGCTTCGATGTCGGTGCGCCAGCCGTGCTTGTACTCGCGGTTGGCCAACTCTTCCAGAACTTCGTCCTCGGTCTGGGCGGCTTTGGGCGCGTGGATGGGCTTGGCTGGAGCGCTGATGGAAGCGGCACCTCCATCCAGCAGAAGGTGCTCGGGAGTGTTAAGGGTGCGAGGAGCTTCGAGAAGTTCCGTGGGTGTCATGGTTATCCTTTTCGACCGCTCGTCAGCCTCAAGTACTTGCAGCGTGCTTCGCTGCACCGAGGCTGCTTGTACTCAAGCGGCTTTTCTGGACGCGCTGCGAGCCAGGCGGTTGCCGCAGCCTAAGCCGTGCGCCCTCGCTACGTGGGCTCATCTGGAATAGCTGCGATGAGCCAGGGCTGACGCTTCGAGCCGCGTCGAAGGTGGCGCAAAGTGTAGCAGAGCCGCCATTTTCATCAGATCACAGAACAGCCCGAGCCTTGTTGTAGAAGGCTCGGGCTGCTGTTTGAAACAGAGCTCTGTCAGGCTCCAGCGCGCGAGGGGCGAGGGCTGAACGTGGCTGCCGGAGCGCTGCGCGAGTTGCTGGAGCGTGCGCTCTCTGTGCGATTGGCTTCGGTTCGAGCGGCTTCGGGCTGGGCCGCAGCCCCGCCAGCCACTGAAGTATTTGCACCTGAAGTTGAAGTGCCGTTGGCCTCGGCATTCGTGTGCTGAGGCCCGACAGACGAGGGCAGTGCTGTGTGCGCGCTTCCGTTAGGCTTGTCTGAGTTGAGGTACTGGGAAAGCAGCTGCACATCGATGGGCTTTTGCAAAAAGGCCTCGGAAACGCTGTGGCGATCTTCCACGAAGGGATAAGCCGAGGTTAAGATGACACGCGGAGGGCCTGGCAGTAGCCGGGCGCGCGCCGCCAGTTCAAGGCCGCTGATGCCAGGCATTCGCACGTCTGAGATCAAGAAGTCAAAGCGCGACTTCTTGAGGTGCGTCATCGCCTGGAACGCGTCGCCAGCCACCGTTACGGTGTGGCCCTGACGACGCAGGGCGATTGCCAGGGTCAACAAAACGCTGCCGTCATCATCGACTAAAAGTACTTCGGCCATAGCCATCCATCCGGCTCGCACCTGCTGCTACGGGTCACGGCCCGCGTGCAAACCGATCCTGCCTCCGCCGAATCGTTTAGCAAACAAGGTGCCCTCATTTTAGAGATGGCTCATTGTGTTCTCTAAAGCACAAAACCCGCTGCAAGTACTTGCAGCGGGCCTGGGACTATGATCTTCTGCTGAAGTAGATTCTACTGCTGCAGTTGGTGTTCCTTGATCTTCTTGGTCAGGGCCGTGGCGCTCAGCCCGAGCTCTGTGGCCGCGGCTGAGAGGTTCCACTCGTGCTGCAGCAGAGCGTGTTCCAAAAGCTCGCGCTCCATGCGCTGGATGTCGCTCAGCGAACGCGGCTTAGCGGCTCCGTTGAGCACACCGTTTGAAGTTCCATTGGACGCTCCATTGCCGTTGGTGGGCTCGGCGTCTTGCGCAATGGGAGGCGGCGCGGAAAGCAGCGAGCCTCCTAGCGTGAGAGCGAAGTCCTCCGGGCGCACGATGCCATCTCGGCACAAGATGACTGCTCGCTCGACGGCGTTGATGAGCTCGCGGATGTTGCCGCGCCAATCGTTTTCAAGCAGAGCGGCCTCGGCTTCGGGCGAGAAGGCCTTGACGTTCTTGTTGGTCTTCTGGTTGAGCAGCTGCAGATAGTGCTTGGCCAGGGGCAAAATCTCGCTCTTGCGCTCGCGCAGAGGCGGCAGATGAATCAGGATGACCTGCAATCGGTAATACAAGTCCTCGCGAAAAGCGCCCTCGGCGATGCGCTCCTGCAGCTTCTGGTGCGTGGCGGCTACGACGCGCACATCGACCTTGACGCCCTCGTTGGCTCCCACGCGCCGCACTTCGTGATCCTGCAGCACTCGCAGCAATTTGACTTGCAGAATCGGCGACATATCGCCGATTTCGTCCAGGAACAAAGTGCCGCCATCGGCCTGCTCGAACAAACCCTTCTTGTTCTGGATGGCTCCCGTAAAGGCGCCCTTGACGTGGCCGAACAGCTCGCTTTCGAGCAGGTTCTCGGGCATCGCGCCGCAGTTGATGGGGATGAAGGGCGCGTCCTTGCGCCTGGAATTCTGGTGGATGGCGCGGGCGACCAGCTCCTTACCCGTGCCCGATTCGCCCTGAACCAAGACGGTGGCATCGGTGGGAGCCACGCGCGCGATCATGTCGAGCACGCGCTGCATCGACTCAGATGAGGCCACGATCTGGCCTGGGCTGAACTTAGACTCGGCCTCGACGGTGGAGCGTAGGCGAGCCACTTCTTGCTTGAGATGCTGGTGCTCCTTGGCGCGCCCCACAGCCATGAGCAACTCTTCGGAATCGATGGGCTTGGTCAGGTAGTCACGCGCGCCGGACTTCATGGCGGCTACGGCGGTCTCCACAGAGCCGTAGCCTGTCAGGACGATGACCTCGGTTTCGGCATTGTTGGCTTTGGCGGCCTTGAGCACGTCCATGCCTGAGATGGCGTCGAGCTTGAGATCGGTGAGCACGATGTCGAAGGGGTTCTTGGAGATTTTGTCCAGCGCGTCGGCTCCCGTGGCGGCCTGAGCCACGGTGTGTCCGGCCTGCTTGAGCAGCATGGTCAGGGTCAGGCGCATCGAACTCTGGTCGTCAACAAGGAGGATGTGGGCCATTGCGCAATTCTTTCCAGTTCAACTCAGCATCGTGAGGCGCTCGTGCAAGCCGCCTTCGACGCCCCAGTGTACCCAAACATCCGCGCCCTTTCTGCGCCCTCCGTCGCACGCAGCACACACCAAGAAGCGCCAGGCACTTGCCGCAAGTACTTGGCGCTTCTCAAATTCTCTTCGTGGGCTGTGGCCGGCTTAACCCGCCTCAGCCACTTCCAACTCGATGACGGCGGGCAACTCGATGAAGACGCGCGCGCCCTTCCTGCTGCCTCGAAGCTCGCCGTCGATGTTCTCGATCCAGATGCGGCCTCCCGAGGCCTCGACCGTGGTGCGCGCGATGGAGAGGCCCAAGCCCGTGCTTTGCGACTTGGACGAGAAGAAGGGCTGGAAGGCGCGCTGCAAGGCCTCGGGCGAAAGCCCGGCGCCCGAGTCCGACAAGCTGAGCTGAGCCGTGCCGTTGAAGCGCACCGCTTCGAGCTTGAGCGAGCCGCCGCGCGGCATGGCCTCAGCCGAGTTGCGCAGCACGTGGCGCACCACGTCGCGTAGGTGCTCCTCGTCAGCGTGGACGTGCAGGCGCGGCGGCAGCAAGTCCTCGACTTCGATTGTGCCCATCATTTCCTCGCGCTCGCCCAGGATGTCGCGCGCTTCCTGCTGCACGGCCTCGACTAAATCGAAGGGCGCGGGCTGCGGCGGGCGCGGCTTGACGTAGGCGGAGAACTCGGACAGGATGCGGTTCATGCGGTGCGATTCCTTGCGGATCACGTCGAGCAGCATCGAGGTCTCGTCGCTTGAGTTCACATCGTCCTGGATCAGGCCCGCAGCCGTCACGATGGCTGATAGAGGGTTGCGCAGCTCGTGCACGATGCCGCGCGAAAGCGTCTGCAGCTCGATTGGTTTCTCGTCCTGCCCCGCGCCCAGAACAGCGGCTCCGGGACGAGCATCGGGAAAGTGGCCCTGGAAGGCCGAGGGGTTGGCCGCAGCCGCCTCGCAGTCGCGGCACACTTCAGCTGGGGCCGCAGTGGGCTGAGCCGGCGCGTGCGAAGCGGACAATGCGGGCCGAGCTTGCAGATGCCAGCCTCCGAGCAAGTCGCGCTCGCGGGCCTGGGGCACCTTCCAGAAGTCGCCCGAGCAAGTACTTGCCGATGCGTAGCCGCGCGCCACGGCTTCGAGCGCGCGCCCGTTCTGCGCGATGATGTGCCCTTGCGCATCGCACACACGCACAGCCTCGTCCAAAGGCCAGGCTGCCAGCAAGACCTGCAAGAATTCAATGTTCATACGGCTCGACTAACTATCGCGTCCCAACACTTCGCCCTTCTGTGCAAGCCCCTGCAAGTACTTGTACAGGGCCACACTGCTGAGACGCTGTGGAGGCTAAGCCCTGGGAACACGGGCCTTGCGCGTGACTTTGGCCTGAGCTTGCACCTTCTCCGGCTGGTCCGGGTCCTCGTCGTCCTCGATCTCGGCCCCGCCTCGGGCGTAGCGGCGCCTTTGAGCGGCGGGCGGCACCTTCAGGGCCTCGCGATATTTGGTGACGGTTCGCCTTGCGATTTGAATGCCCCTCTTGGCCAGCTCCTGCGAAATCTGCTCGTCCGAGTAAGGCCGCCTCGGGTTTTCATCCTGAAGCAGATCCTTGATGACCTCCTTCACGCTCAAGCTGGCGTCGAAGAACATATCGCAGGGAATCACTTCGCCAGCGGGAATCAGGGCATATTTGCCCGTCACCGCGCGCCCCACAGTCGATTCGTGCAGCCCAAGACGGTGCGCCACGCTGAGCCGAGTCAAGGGCTTGAGCGAGTGGGTGCCTTCTTCCAGGAACTTGCCCTGCTCATCGGCCACGGCCTCGATGATGAGCTTGAGCGTCTTGCGCCTCTGGTTCAGGTTGTCGATGAACTCGCGGGCGCGCGTCAAGTAATGCTGCACGTGCTCGCGATCCTTAGATGAGTAGCCCGTGGGATCGCGCCTCATGGCGTCCCACAACTGCTTATACACCGCGTTGACGCGCAGGCCCAGCGAGCGCGATTCCTGCACCTCCACGATATAAACGCCCTCCTGCCCCTCGACTTTCTTGATGAGCACATCGGGCCGCACGCGCGCCTCACCGCCCTGCCCCTGCGACTGCCAGGCGGGACGATACTGCCGCCCAGGGTAAGGCGTGGTGCGCGCACGGATGAAGTCCGCGCCATCCTGCACGTCATCTAACGAGACCTTCAGGCGGCGCGCCATGTCTTCATAAGAGTGGCGCGCCAAAGATTCCCAGTGCTGATCGACGAGCTTAAGGCCCAGCTCAACTAAAGGCTTCTCGCGAGGATCGACGGCGTGGTTCATGCGCTGCCGCGTCTCGAACTGCGACTTCAAGGCAGCCAGCTGCAAGCGGATGCACTCGCGCAGCGTGCGCGCGCCGACTCCCACGGGCTCCAGATTCTGGATTTCGAGCAGCACTTGTTCGAGCTTGGATTCCTCGACGCCCAGGCCTTCAGCTAAGGTCGCGAGGTCGGTGTCCAGATAGCCGTCATCGTTGATGCAGCCGATCAAGGTCTCGCCCAGTTCGAGATTTTCTTTGGAGGCTGAGAGCCGCCAGGCCCAGCGCAGGTGATCGCCCAGGGTCTCGGGCGAGACCAGGCGAGCCACGATGTCGTCCTGCTCGTCGTCTGGCGAGTAGATGGGCTTTTCCATCGGCGCGGCTTCCAGGGCCAGGTCCGCGATGCGGTCTTGAGTCGAAGGGTCTTCTTCGTCCTTGGTGAGTTGGTAGCCGCAGTCCCGACATTGGTTGGTGAGCATGGTCGCTCCGCAGGCCGGGCACAGGCGCTCGGCTGAGATGTCCAGCGCGGGGTTGTCCTGAATTTCCAGGTTGATGGCCTGATCCAGCTCAACCGTGGGCTGTTGCAGCAACTCGTAAAACGCGATCATCTTGGGGTTGAGCGTCTGCTCCATCCCCGTGCTCATGCCCATCGATTGGCTCATCAGAAGAATCTTCCTCTCGCTCAAGCCGCGCCTTAAGTACTTGAAGCGCGGCTCCGTAAATTGATGCAAATGAAAACGCCGCGTGCTCCCAAATCGCTTGGCGTTGGCACGCGGCACGCACGCGGCACGCCCCTTCCCCAAATCGCGTGCCAACAATGCCTCGGGCAAGCCCTCGGCCTCAAGTACTTGAGGCTGCCTCGGATGATTCAATGGTTTAGAATGGGATGCGCCATGCAACAGCCCTCAGAGCATCCACTCAAGCAACCCGCGCCGCCCTATGCCGCCCCTTCGGGCTCCTCGGCCTCAGACACTTCAGCCTCGCCCTTCGCGCACGATGATGCCTTGATCGGCCCGCCTTCACCGGGCCTGGCTCTGGCGCGCCTGATTCAAGTTGAAGCTCGCCTGCCCGCTGATTGGAGCGACCTGCGCGGCGAACTGAAGCCCGCTCAGGAAGCGCTGGCTGGGGCCATCGCGCGCGCTCAAGGGGTGCAGAGCGCTCTGGATCAGGCGCACAGGCTGTTGTCGAGAGTTTGGGAAAGGACGCGGACGAGCGAGCAAGCTGAGGCTCTGTGCCAGTCGCTTGGCTTTCCTCCGCCCGTGATGAAGGCCGATGAAGTGGGGCCGGTCGATGTGTCTACCGTTGTGGTGACGCACACGCGCCCCTTGCGCCAGGTCTTGAGCACGATTGCCTTCGACCACGCGCCAAACGCCACGGGCTACCGCCTGTTCGAGACCAAGGTCTTGGTCAACGGCGAGGATTACGAGGACTCGATGGTCTCGAACTCCCTGCCAACTTTTACGCGCGTGCGTCTGGCCGCTGGCGAGCACCGCTTCCGCATCGAGTCGCGCAACCCCTACGCGCGCACGCTCTCCGAGTTTTTTACGGTCAGCGTGCCCAAGCCTTAACGCAAGTACTTGAGGCGCTTCACGGGAGGCAGATATGGGATGGTACGCGGCTCACATCGTTGTCTACTTCCGGTGCAAGGATGGCATCCAGCCGTCGTTCGACCTGTGGGAAAACATCGTGCTCATCGAAGCGGATTCGTTCGAGCAGGCGTTTGAGAAGGCTCGTCGAATCGGCAAGGAGGAAGAGGCGAATCCTGATGAGACCTTGACCTACTTCGGCAAGCCCGCCGAGGTCGTCTTCGCCGGAGTGCGCAAAATCATCCACTGCATCTATCAGGACATGGACTCCCCGGCCAGCGTGCCGCCAGGTGATGGAAGCGAGATCACGTTCTCCACCTTCAGCGTGCAGAGCGAGGCCGACATCAGGAAGCTCGTCACGGATGAAGCGGTGGACGTGACTTACCAGAGCGGCGCGCCTGATGAGTAAAGCGCGGCTGCAAGTACTTGCAGCCGCAACAAAAAGCCCGCTCGTTTTTACGAGCGGGCTTTTGTTCAACGGCTACTGCTTACGATTACGGTTTCAGCCCTGTGAGGGCGTGTCCTGCGCGGGCTGGCTGGGCGTGACGGTGGCCGTGATGGGGCCTCCGCTGGGCTGAGCTTGAGTGGGCAGAGCCGCTTCGCCGGGAGCTGTGGCGCGCATCATCTCGGGCGTGATCTCGGGATCAGCTTCGTACACCGAGTCGAGCAGGATTTCGAGCACTCCTGCGGCGTCGGCTTCGCGCACGGCCTGGTTCGTGATGAGGTCGCCGGTGTTGAGGATCACGTGGTCGTTGCGGTCCAGGATGACGCGCGTGGTGGGGCGGCCCAGCGCGTTGTTGATCTTCTTCTGCTTCGAGGCCTCGTCCATATCGGACTTCTTCTCGTGAGCAGCCTGAGTCAGCCCCGCGGCCTTCTCCTTGACCGTTTCCCAGATGTTGCCCGCGTGCTCCTTGACCGTAGCCGCGCCAGTTTGGGCGCTTTCTGAAGCCGCGCCCAGCCCAGCCGAAGCGATGACCTGCTTATCGCGTCCCATGAGCTTGGCCTGGTCCATGATCGAGCGCGTGATGATCATGCCCGGAGCCACCAGAACCGAGCCGTCGGGCGCGTCCACTTCGCGAGCCGCGGGCTTGCCGATGGCCGCTTCCTCGGCGCTCTGGCCCGCCTCAGCAGCGTGGCCGGCCAGAGCTGTGGCCGGAGCTGTCGAGCCCATGGCCGAGACGACCAGGGCGTGCAGAATGCCCGCCTGCTCCGCGCGGTCGGCGTGCTCGCGCGTGATGGTCTGGCCCTGGCGCACAAGTACTTCGCCGTCCACAACGCTGCCCGCAGACGATACATCGGTCGAGCCCGCCATGGTCGGCGTGTTCAACTCAACGGGCGAAACAGGATAGGCCGAGCTCAGCCCGGCTGAGCTCATCGTGGTAACTTCACCGAAGCCAGCAGTGCGGCCCATAGGAGTTCCACTCAGCTCCGAGGTCAGGTGGACGGTGCGCTCGCTTCCCACGCCCATCACACTTGGGCTTGTCAGGCTCGCAGGCGTGGTGCCTGCGGCTTCAACGGTGCGCGTGGCGTTGAGCTCGTCCGAGGTCTTGGCCCCAGGGATGGTGACATCGCGCGAGGCAACCTTGCCCACCACGAAATCCTTCTGCTTGTCGATCGAAGCCGAAGCGATGCCAGCGTAAGTGTCGCTGACCTTAGCTGTAGCGCTGGCTGCGGCGGCCTTGAGGCCGCCGGGCTCGGCTTCTTTTTGCGCTTCCATCTGGTGCGCGACTTCAGCGGGCACAATGGCCACGTCCGGCCCGATCACGAAGCTCGAAGGCACGGGCATGAAGCGTCGGCCCGTGGCCATGTCCGAGAAGATGCCGCCTGAAACTTCGTAGCCTACGATTGTGCCATCGTCCTGGAAGAAGATGTCCGAGAAGGTGCCCAGGTTCTTGCCGTCCTCAGTGTGAATTTCCAGGCCCGAAAGCCCGTGCTCGCGCCTCATCTCGGCGTCGATGACGGGGTCATCGTCGGCCCGGATGACGGCGTTGCTGTTCTCAACCATGACCGAGTCCGCGCCGATATCACGGATGTAGTTCCAGGGCACGACCTGGGCCTTGACCAGCCCGAACAGGTCGCGATCCGAAAGCACCAGGGCCAGCACACGCGAAGTCTCGTAGTCGAACACCACGTCCTTGACGCGGCCCAGATCCGTGCCCTCCATCTGCCCCAACACCTTCAGCCCCTCTACCGATTTTCCTTTGCGCATTGTTCTCCCCGTTCTTGCTCTGCTTGCCCGGCCAAGTGCCGGGCTCATTCATTTTCGTTTTACAATGACCGCCGCGTTTACAACGTGGTGCGCTCAGCGTGAGCTTGTAAGTACTTGCAAGCTCACGCTGAGGCTGCATTTAAGGGGCCGTCGTGGGCGAGGTCGTGCTTGTGGAGTGCTCCGTCTTGCCGTTGTGCAAGCTCTTGGAATACGTGACCTTGCCGCCGTCCGGGTGCACAATGGTCTTCGAACGCGAGGTCGTCTTGCCTGAGCCCGAACCCGCGTTGCCCGTCACGTTCACGCCGCCTTCGCCTCCGCTTGAAGCACTGTTCGAGCTGCTACCCGATGCGCTGTTCAAGCCTCCCGTAACGCCTGAGCCGTCCGAGGCAGAGTTGCCGGAGCTGCCTGATGCGCTGTTGTCAGTGCCGCTTGCCGCTGAAGGCGCGGTTCCGCTGCTCATGGCTCCACCCGAGGCACTGTTGTCTGTGCCCGAAGCGCCGCCAGCCGAATTGCCCGAGGCATCGCTGGAAGATCCACCGGCTGAGTTGCCCGAAGCATCGCTGGAAGAGCCGCCCGAGGTTCCGCTGGCCGAAGCTCCGCTGTTGGAAGCTCCGCTGTTGGAAGCTCCGCTGTTGGAAGAGCCGCTGTTGGAAGCTCCGCTGTTGGAAGCTCCGCTGTTGGAAGAGCCGCCCGTAGTGCGCGCGGGCATGGTTGTGGTGGCGCCGTTGCTGTCCGTGTCCGTATCGCCGCCGCGATGCATCAAGTAGTACGCGCCGCCTGCAAGAGCCAGAACCGCTATAGCAATGGCCGCAATTTTTCCTGTGCCGCCCTTTTCACCTTCGAGTCGAGGCATTTTTCTCTCCTGTTCCTTTTCGCGCACGCTTGCTCCAGCTCAGCCTGCTCCCAGACATCGAAAGCTCAGGCCGCGCCACGCTGCGCTCACCTTATCCATGTTTGCCACCGCGCCCAAAGCAAAGGCTGTGCCACTCACAAGCAGCAGCCCCAAGGCGAAACTGCAAGTACTTACACTCCTCATGCCAATTCCCGCCTCCAAGAAGCCCGAAAACGCCGCCTCAGCGCTTGACAGCCAGCACATGGAAGCTCATAATACAGGTAGGCCTTTCACTGATACGAGTGAACGGGTTGATTACTGAGGAAAGAACACGCAATCTGGGCGGGCAAGGCGAAGGTGCGTGTTGAGGAGGCGGGCGATGGCGGGACAAAGGGCGAAGGAGCGGGCAGAGCACTCTCCACAATCTTCGGGCGAGGGAAGGGTTTTAGCTCAGGCGAAGGCTTTGGGCCAGGCGATAGGCAAGGCTTCGATTTCGAGCCAGGCGCGTCCTGTGCGTCCCTCGGGCGCTTCGGGTCGTAAGGACGCGGCGCGCAAGGCCAAGCCCGCTCCTTCAGCTGTTCCGCCTGCTCCTTCCAGAGCGCGCTCCGCAGCGCTTGTGGAGCCTGCCGTGGATGTCGCTGGCCAGGTGGCTCAGGCGAGCACCGAGCTTAGCGTGGAAGGCGTGGGGCGCGAGCGTGGCGCCAAGAGCGGCCTGAAGTCGGTTGTGCTGCAGCCCATGAGCTCGTTTGGCAAGCACCTGGCGATGCGTCCTCATGGGCGGGCCGTGCAGCAGGAGATCGATTCTCTGCTGCGCTCGATGCCTGCGGAAAGCGTGTTGGTCATCGACTTCGAGGGTGTGGAGATGATGGACTACTCGTTCGCGGACGAGGCTCTGGGCGCGATTTTCTCGCGACTGTCGGCCAAGGAATATCCCAATCGCTACATCGTGCTGGCAACCGGCGAGGGCGACTTGGCCGAGGCCTTGATCGAGAACGTCGAGGTCGCGCTGGCCAGGCGCGAGGTCGCGGCTCTGGTGCTGCCCAAAGAAGGCATCGAGAACACCAACCAGGCATCAACTTCAGCTGAGAAGAAATCGGGCGCGATGCCCGTTGTGCTCAAGGCGGATGCGGGAGAATGGCGCGTGGCTGGCACTCTGCCCCAGCATTTGATTGAGACGCTGCGAGCCGTGATGGACAGGCAGCAGGTCACGGTGCGCGAGCTGGCCGATGAGCTGCAAATCGACTCGGCCACTGCTTGCAACAACCGCATCGCGCGCTTGTATCAGCTGCGCCTGGTGCGTCGCGAGGCGGCGATTGTGCCCGAGGGCGGGCGCCAGTATTTCTATTCGTCCGTGATTTAAGCTCCCCTCGCCCAGTTCCGCTGTCTTCCGCGCACGGCAAGTACTTGCACCTCAAGTACTTGCCGTTTTGTTTTGAGTTGGTTCGGCGGGCGCGCGGGCGTTTTTAGGTAGAATAGTGGCGACCAATTGGCATTTTGTTCGTTGAGCGGTTCATCGTCGCGCGCAAGTACTTGAGCGGACACAAGTGCTTGGATTTTGGCGCGGCAGCTTGAGGTTGAGATTATGGCAGGACATTCCAAGTGGAAGAACATCCGCCTGCACAAAGGCAAGGCGGATCAGGAGCGGGGCAAGGTGTTTGGCAAGCTGTCTCGCGAGCTTTCGATCGCGGCGCGTATGGGCGGAGGCAGCCCCGACTCGAACGCGCGGCTGCGCCTGGCCATCGAGAAGGCGCGCGAAAGCTCGATGCCAGCCGACAACATCAAGCGCGCCATCCAGAAGGGAACCGGCGAGCTTTCCGGCGAAGGCCAGTACGAAGAGATCTCGTATGAGGGCTACGGGCCTGGAGGAGCGGCCGTCTTTGTCGAGGCTGCGACCGACAACCGCAACCGAACCGTCTCGGAAGTGCGCACCGCGTTCTCCAGGAACGGAGGCGCCATGGGTGAGGGCGGCAGCGTGGCCTGGCAGTTCGCCCGCAAAGGCGTCATCACCGTTGAGGCCCAGGGCGCGCCCTCAGAAGATGCGCTGATGGAAATGGCTCTGGAAGCCGGGGCGGAGGATTTTTCCAACCAGGGCGAGAGCTTCGAGATCACAACCGCTCCCGAGAGCTTGATGAGCGTGCTGGATGCCTTGAGCAAGGCGAACGTGAAGGCTTCGGGCGAGGTGCAGATGGTGCCTCAGAACACGGTCGAGCTCGAAGGCGAGGCCGCGCGCAAGATGCTCAAGCTGATGGAAGTACTCGAAGACCTGGACGATGTGCAGCGCGTGGCCGCCAACTTCGACATCGCCGAGTCTGAGCTGCAGGCTTCGGCGGCTTAGCAACGTTTTCAGGGGTCAGTTCCGAGTTGTCAGGAGCACGCGCGGCAGGCACAAGTACTTGCAGCACTTGAACAGCACTCGAATTGAAACACTGAAAACTGAGAATTCACAACTGATTACTGGATGGAGAGAATGTTGAAACCCTTGATTTTGAAGAAAAGCACTCTGGCGGCCTTATCGCTGCTGGGCTTGGCCATGGCCGGCTGCAACTCGAACAGCGCGGGCGGAGGCACGGCGGGCGGTGCGAGCACGGTGGGCGCTTCGGGCGCGGATCTGGACACGACGACGACGGTGGCCACGGTGGGCAATGAGAACATTTCGCGCGGCGAGATCTACTCGTTCCTGGAAGCCAACGCGGGTGAGGCGGCTCTGCGCCAGCTGATTGACATTCACCTGGTGATGCAGGAGGCCAAGTCCAAAGGCATTGACATCGCGCCCAAGGATCTGGACGCCGAAGTCGCGCGCCGTGCCGAAGGCAGCCCGACCTTGACTGGGCTGGTGAAGAACGGTGGCGCGCGGCTGGATTCGTATAAGCGCCAGCTGAGCTACCAGATGGCGCTGGATCAGCTACTCACGCGCGACGTGAAGGCCGACCCCAAGGCCGTGGACGCGTGGCTCGCCAGCCCAGACCCCGCAGACCCCAGCAAGAGAGCCAAGACGCGCGCTCGCTACGACAAGCCAGCCCAGGTCAAGGTCGGCATCCTGCTTTCTTCGCAGAAGACGCGTGCCGACCTGATGGCCTCCCAGCTCAAGAGCAACGCCAAGACGTTCCAGCAGCTGGTGGACGAGCAGAAGAAGGCCAAGGATGCCGTGGCCCAGGGCTCGACGGCTAACACGTCCGATGCCGGGGCCGCAGGCGCTCCAGGAGGCTATCTTCCGGTGGCTCAGCTGCCGCCCTCGATGCAGGCCGCGCTGCAGAAGCTGCAGGTGAACCAGACCACGCCTGTGCTCACGCTGCAACCCGCCGGGGGCCACAGCCCCGGCGTCTTCGGCATCGTGCAGTTGCTTGATCGCAAGGACGAGGTTAAGTCCAGCGCCAGCGACCCGACCGTCATCATGGACTACAAGCTGACTCAGGTAGCGGAAAAGGTCGTCAAGCAAAGCTCAGCCAAGACTACGCTCGCCCAGGCCTTGCAGCAGGTCATCCAGGGCCTGACACAGCAGGGGATGCAATCGGGTAACATGACGCCCCCAACCTACCGCCAGGCCATCGACTACCTCAACCAGACCCAGGTGCAGGCCTTGCTGTCCAAGCTGCGCACCGGCGACACCAGCAAGGTCGCCATCGCAGACAAGCAATACTCGACTCTCGAAACTGCTTACAAACCCGCTCCCACCCTGCCGCCCATCAACACAGGCGCACCTGCTGGTGGCGCCCCTGCAGCGGGTAGCGCTCCTGCAGCGGGTAGCGCTCCCGCAGAGGGTGGTGCACCATCTGGTGCGCCTGCAGCCAGTGGCGCTCCAGCTGGCAGCGCTGCTCCTGCGGCGAGCGCGGCTGCTGGCGGCGCGGCGAACAAGAGCACTCCGTAAGAAGTTTGGTGTCAGGTTCAACGGCTCCGTTGCGACGGAGCCGTTGTGCTTGGTGCCTCAAGTACTTGCAGCTTGTGTTGAGGAATCAGATGCCAAGCCAAGAGCCACTAAAGATTGATGATGAGGCGCGTGAAGCTGGCGCAGAGTTCGCGCGCCTGGTCGCGCTGATGCAGCGCCTGCGCGCGCCCGGAGGCTGCCCCTGGGATCGCGAGCAAACGCCCGATTCGCTGCGGCCTTTCCTGCTCGAAGAGGCGTACGAAGTACTTGAGGCCATCGAGAGAAGTGACGACGACAACTTGTGCGAAGAGCTGGGCGACCTGCTCTTGCAGCCCATCTTCCATGCCCAGATCGCTCGCGAAGAAGGCCGCTTCTGCATCAGCGATGCCCTGCGCTCGATCAACGAGAAGCTCATCCGCCGCCACCCTCACGTCTTTGGCGATGTGAGCGCTGAGGACTCAGCTCAAGTGCTGGTCAACTGGAACGCCATCAAGCAAGCCGAAAAAGCTGGGCGTCCTCAGCGCGAAGAGAAGCCGAACGCTTCGATTCTGGACGAGATTTCGCGCGCTCAACCCGCGCTCTCGCTGGCGATGGACGTGTCCAAGAAGGCAGCCAAAGCTGGCTTCGAGTGGCCCGATGAAGCTGGCGTCTTGGACAAGCTGCGCGAAGAAGTGCGCGAGCTGGAAGAAGCTCTGCAATCCAACAACCGCGAGCGCATCGGCGAGGAGCTGGGCGATGCCTTGTTCACGCTGGTGAACATCGCGCGCTGGCGCAAAATCGACGCGGAGTTCTCGCTGCGCGACATGGTCAGCCGCTTCTCCAAGCGCTTCCAGGCTATGGAACTTCTGGCCCGCGAACGTGGGCTTGACCTACAAGTACTTGTCCCCCGAGAGTGGGACGTGCTGTGGAACGAAGCCAAGGCGCACGAGAAGAACGAGTAGAGCCGAGTTCTTGACGCCACGAAAAAGCCCGTCCCAAGTACTTGAGACGGGCTTTTTGGCGCTGGGCTGGACTACGGGTGCGAAGGGCCTTGCGCGACTTCATCGGTCGAGCGGGTTTCGCCCTTCTCATCGACGCCCGAGCCGCTGCCTGTGACTGGCCCATCGACATCGGGGCGCTGAGCCGAGGACGCGGTTTTGGTGTAGGAGCCCTCGCCAACAGCCGGAGTGCCACTGGGCGACTTGCCAAAGTCCTCGCTCTCGGCGACGTTGCGGAAGCGCTTCAGGTCGTCTTCGAGCTGCTGCTCGGGGTTCGAGGTCAGCTTGGCCACGACCTCGCCAATGATGCCAGCGGGAGGCGTGAACTCAAGGCCCACGGTCACTTTGGTCTGGCTGGCCGAGACTTCCTCGAAGGTCACGGAACCGTGCGTCTCGATGTGGCCCTCGGTGCTCTGCCAGGAGATCTTCTTGTTCTCCTGAGCTGAAGTTGTCTTGGCGTCCCATTCGATGGTCTTGCCGAGCGGGCCTTTCATCTTCCAGTGCGACTCGTCAGGCCCTGTCACCGAAATGCTCTCGATGTTGTCCATAAAGCGCGGGAAGTTCTCGAAATTGCGCCAGTAATCGTAAACCTTTTGGATAGGCGCGTTGACCAAGACTTCTTTGACGACTGTTGCCATGTTCTCTCCTCAAAATGTGGTGCCGCGCCCTTCCGCAACTCCCATGCCGTTGAGTTCTGCGCTCGCCCCTTTCCGCTATGAGCTGCTATTGCGCGCCACAAGTACTTGCAGCAACCCTGAAGGCCCAAAACGAAAACCCCGGAGCTCGCTGCTATACTGAAGCGGCATTTTCGCCCCGATTAAGGAGTTTGCGTTGTCATGAGCTCGCACAACGGCCACTCGAATGGCCACTCGAACGGTTCTGCTTCCCACGGCTCGAAGGGAGGCTTCGACATCGAAGCCATTCCCGAGATCAAGATTCCCTCGCGCGTTCTGATGGGCGCTGGCCCCTCGGCCTCGTATCCCGAGGCGCTGCGAGCTATGGGAGCCAACACGCTGGGACACCTGGACCCCGAGTTCATCGGCATCATGAACAACGTGAACGCCATGCTGAGGCGCGTGTTCCGCACCAAGAACCCCATCACGGGAGCCATCTCGGGAACCGGAACCGCAGGCATGGAAGCCTCGCTGTGCAACCTGATCGAGCCTGGCGACGAAGTACTTGTGTGCGTCTCGGGCTACTTTTCCAACCGCATGAAGCAGATGGCCGAGCGCATGGGCGCTCGCGTCACCATCTTGGAAAATGCCTGGGGCACGCCCTTTCTGCCCGAGCAAATCGAAGAGGCTCTGAGCAAGATGGAAGCGCCGCGCGTGCTCGCCATCGTGCACGCCGAAACCTCAACAGGCACGCTCAACCCACTCGAAGGCGTCGCCCAAATCGCGCACAAGCACGGCGCGCTGCTGGTTGTGGACGCCGTGACTTCCCTGGCTGGCTGCCCGCTTCCCGTTGATGAGTGGGACATTGATGTCTGCTTCTCGGGCACGCAGAAGTGCATCGGTGCGCCTCCGGGACTCTCGCCCATTACGTTCTCGCAGCGTGCGATGGATCGCATTCACGCGCGCAAGGTGCCGGTTCAGTCGTGGTATCTCGATATGTCGCTGGTCGAGACGTATTGGGGCGACACCGGAGGAGGCCGCGCCTATCACCACACCGCACCTTCGAACGCCTTGTTCGGTTTGCACGAAGCGCTGAGGCTGACCTTGCTCGAAGGGCTGGAGAACCGCTGGGCGCGCCACGAGTTGCACTCGCGCGCTTTGATGGCCGGGCTGGAGAAGCTGAACCTGAAGCCCTTCGCTCAGGAAGGCTACCGCCTGTGGCAGCTCAACGCGGTGTGGATTCCCGAGGGCATCGACGACATGGCGGTGCGCGGGCGCCTGCTGCGCGACTTCACCATCGAAATCGGCGGCGGGCTGGGCGAGTTCAAGGGCCGCATCTGGCGCATCGGCGTGATGGGCTACTCGGCTCAGCGCGGCAACATCCGCTTGCTCTTGTCTGCTCTGGAAGACATTCTGGAAGACCTGGGCCACAAAGTTCAAAAGGGCGCGGCCACCGATGCGGCTCAGGAAGTCTATGAGGCGCACGATCACGAGCAGAGCATCGATACCCACGGCAGCGTGCTCGTCGCGGCCACGGAGGAAAGCGACGATGAAGGTATGGGCGAGACCATCGGAGCCGAAAAAGCCGCTCAGGGCGTGGCGCACCGGGATTGAGGCGAGCGGTTGAGCACCGCAAGTACTTGCAGCGATCCAAAGGGAACAGCAGGGAACACAATGCACAGCACGAACACAACCATCGAGGGCTGCGGCTTTCATCACGTGGCGATTCGCGTCTCGGACTGGGACAAATCGATCCGCTTCTACTGCAAGGGGTTGGGCTTTGGGGTCAAGCTGGAATGGGGCGAAGCTCCCACGCGCGCGGCCATGCTCGACACCGGCGATGGCAACTACCTGGAGATTTTCGAGCGCGAAAACGCGCCGGTTTCGGCGGGCACGGGCGAGCCCAACATTCTGCACTTCTGCTTTCGCGCTCGCGATTGCGCCGCAGCTATTGAGAAGGTGCGCGCGGCGGGCGGAGAAATCACCATGGAGCCCAAGCAGCCCGAGACCTTCGAGCAGATCGGGCTTAAGGCCATCATCGCCTTCGCCAAAGGGCCGAATGGCGAAGTTATTGAGCTGTTCCAGTCGGACGCGCTGTAAATCCATGTTGTGAATCATCACGAGCAGCGAGAGCGGCAAGTACTTGGGTTCAAGTACTTGCCGCTTTTTATTTGGTGACAATTAGCTCAAATAAAGTCAAAATGGTGCATATAAATGGTGCATATAATAGTGCGCGGTGGAAAACAGAGGGGCCTGGCGCGTCGGGGCGGCGCGGGGGAGGTGAGGTGTGAGCAACAACAATGTGCATCATGCACTGATGCAAAAGCCTGTGGAGCAGGACGCGGCGTGGGAAGAAGAGAGGTTGCGGGCTTTGGATCGCTATGGCGTGCTCGGCACGCCGCCCGAAGCGGCTTTTGACCGCCTGACGGCTCGGCTGCTGGATGTGCCCGTGGCGTTCTTGAACTTCATTGGCAGCGACCACCAGTGTACCAAGTCGCTGTGCGCGCGCGACTGGAGCATCGAGATGCCCTCGCGCGTGGAGCGCGAGATGTCGGTATGCGCGCACTGGATGAGCGGAACTGAAGACATTGCCGAAGTGCCCGACGCCTGCCTGGACAAGCGCTTCGCCGAGCACCCCCTGGTGGCCATGGAGGACGGCCTGCGCTTCTACGCGGGCGCTCTGCTGCGCTCGCCCGAGGGGTTGGCGCTGGGGACTCTGTGCGTGGCGGGGCGCGAGCCACGTCACCTGAGCGATGAGGAGCGCGAGACGCTGCGCGAGCTGGCTCACATCGCGATGGACGAGATGGAGTCTCGTGCTCATGCGCTCGAATGGGGACGCGAAGGCCGCGAGAAGGGCAAGGAAGAAGGCAAGGCCCGTTCGGAAGAGCTGTGGCGGGCCATGATCGAGAACGGCTCGGACATCATCACTCTCATCGACCACGATGGCTGCATCCTGTATCAGAGCCCATCGGTTGAGCGCGCTCTTGGCTTCGCGCCTGAGGAATTCGCGGGCACCTTCGGCTACGAGTGGGTGCATCCAGACGACCAGCCTCATATGCGCACGGCTGGCGCCAGAGTCACGGGCGACAAGTTCCTTGCTCCGCTGCCCGAATCGGATTTGGAGGGGCACACCATTGCTGAGCGGGCGACGGAGCCGCTGTGGCTGCCCGCAGGATCTTCTCCCGTGGAAGAGATTGAGCCGGGCGCGGTGCGTGCTTTCTACAGGCACAGGCATAAGGACGGCTCGTGGCGCATTATGGAAGGGGTCGGGCGCGCCCTGGAGGGCGGAGGCGGGGCCGGGAGAATGGTGATCAACTCGCGCGACATCACGCAGCGCTACGAGTTCGAGGAGCAGTTGGCCCAGAGCGAAGAGCGCCACAAATCGTTGCTGGAGCACAACGCCGATGCCATCGCGGTGGTGTGTACGCAGGGCAAGTACTTGCACATCAACCCGGCCTTCGAGAAGATGACCGGCTTCTCGATCGAGATGGTGCAGGGCCACGAGTTCGGCTTCTCTATGCCCCACAAGGAGGGCCTGCGCGCCCGCGCGCTCTTCAAGAAGGCGTTGAGCGGCGACCCTCAGCGCATGGAATTTCCCGTGCGCTGCCTGAACCGCAGCGTGATCGACATGGTTATCACAGCGGTTCCCATTGTGGTGCGCGGCGAGATCGTGGGCGTGTATTTGATCGGGCGCGACATCACCCAGTCCAAGAAAGCCGAGGCGGAGCTGCGTGCGGCCAAGCTCGAAGCCGAGCGCGCCAACCGCGCCAAGAGCGAGTTCCTGAGCCGCATGAGCCACGAGCTGCGCACGCCGCTCAACGCGATTCTGGGCTTTGGCCAACTGCTCGAAATGGCGCGCCTGCCCAAGCGCGAGAGCGATAGCGCGGCCCAGATCACCAAGGCCGGGCATCATTTGCTGGACTTAATCAACGAGGTGCTCGACATCTCGCGCATCGAGACGGGCAGCATCGAGCTGAACCTGGAGATGGTGCCCGTGCGTACCGTGCTGCGCGAGGCCGCCGCTCTGGTGGCTCCCCTGGCCGACCCGCGCCACATCAGGCTGCGCGAGGCGCAAGCCTGTTGCTCTGCTGAGGAACTCTGGGTGCAGGCCGATCGGCAGAGGCTGCGCCAGGTGCTGATCAACCTCTTCTCGAACGCGGTCAAATACAACCGCGAGGATGGCTGGGTTGAGTTCGAGGCCTCTGCTCAGGATTCTCAGATCGCCTTGCGCGTGAGTGACAGCGGGCGCGGCATCGCCCAGGAGAAGCTGCATCGCCTGTTCACGCCCTTCGAACGCCTGGGAGCCGAGTCCTCGGACATCGAGGGCGTCGGTTTGGGCCTGGCCGTCTCCAAGCGCTTGATCGAGGCCATGGACGGCACCATCCACGCCAGCAGCACGTTGGGGAAAGAAACCACTTTCACGTTGCGCCTGCCCGCGCCGTGCTCACTGTGCCACCCCGAAGTGTCCGGGCTGCGTTACGAGCCCGGCGAGTTGCCGCCTCAAGTACTTGAGGCCGGCAGCGAGAGCCCGCAGGCGCGCCTGGTGCTTTACATCGAGGACAACGCGGCCAATGCTCTCTTGATGGAGCACATCGTCGGGAACCTGCCCGGCCTGAGCCTGCTCGTGGCACCCGACGCGGCGCAGGGCCTGGAAGCCGCACGCGTGGCTCAGCCCAGCACGATTCTGCTGGACCTCAACCTGCCGGACGCGCACGGGCTGAGCATCGTCAACGAGCTGAGGCGTGCCTGCCCGGACGCGTGCCTGGCCATCGTGAGCGCCGACGCCACGTGCGAGCAAATCGAAAGCGCGCACGCTGTGGGCGTGAGGCGCTACTTCACCAAGCCGCTTGAGGTGGGCGCTCTGTCCGAGTTCCTCAGCGCAGGCTGCTAAGGCCGCCACCCCTTCGAGTAACCAACTCAAAGTCCCTGGCTCAGAGCAAGCACAGGCTCAACTTGCTCGCATCCGGCTTTTCACCTGATGGCTCAGAGCGGGGTGTTTCAAGGTAAGCGCGAGTGCGCGGACTTGCTCATCACGGCGAAGATGATGCCGGTGAAGTCGTGGTAGAAGTTGAGCGAGTGCTCGTTGATCCCGATCAGGAAGCGGCGGCGCACGCGGCGCAGAACGGGCAGGTCCGCAGGCAGCAGAACCGCGGCTGCGTCGTGCTCGCCGTCAGGAACCACCTTCATCAGAGTGAAGAAGCGGTCTGCATCACCGCTCAGCACGTCCTTGAAGGCCGCCAGGAACTGAGGGCGCGTCACTTTGGGACGCGCTCGTGGCGTTGTGGCCGCGGGCGCTTGCAAGAAGCTGGTGATGGCGGCGATCGCGTCTTCAGACAAGCCGCTTCGGTTCACCCGGCTCACCAGAGCGCGTGCTTGAGGCGTGGCCTGGCTGAGCAGAAGGCTCAGAGCGGCTTCTCGCTGCGGGTAGCTGAGGTCGTTGGCCAAGGCGAACAGCTGGGGCGTCGCGCGCTCCTCGCTCTGGCTGCCCCACAAGAACAGCGCGGCGTCGAAGTGCGACATCGGCTCGCCGCTTCTTGGCGACTCGTAGGAAGCGGCCTCCTCATCGAGCGCCCGCTTCGCTGCTCTGGACACGTCGAAGCCTTCGCTTCCCCTCAAGGTGAGAACCGAAACCCAGCGCGCCGCGCCCACAAGTTCCAGCGAAGCATCGCTGAAGACCGCGACTTGCAAGCGCTTGGAACCAAGCGAAGGGGCCAGCTCAACCAGCAGGTTGGAGCCGTCGAAGCGAAAGAATGGGTTGGCTCTGGCGTCGCTCACCTTGAGGCGCAGGCAGGGCAGAAACTTCGTTTTTTCGGCCTTGACGCGCTTCCAGAAGCGGTTGAGTTCGCCTTCTTTGGCCATCTCTGGGCGTCGCTCAAGCGCGCCTCATCGAAGTTGTATGTGCGCGCCACAAGAGCGCTGAACGTGGCACAGGCCGAAGTGTCTTCCGTAGAGGCCTCTTCCGCAGGCGCCGCAGCGGGAAGCACAAGAGACAGACCAAGCGAGAGAGACAAGAGAGATAAAGTCTTCATAATGAGATGGGCTTATGTTATCTCGTCTTAATAAGCACAGCTGTTGAATGCAGCTGCAGCCGAAGGTTTGGGCCGCCTTGTGCGTTGAGCAAAAGCGCGGGGAGTCCCAAGTACTTGCGCCGCCCGCCCAGCCTCGCCTCTTTTAAACTGAGGCGCATGAAACTGCGCACCTTTCCCAACACCGACTTGACCGTAAGCGAAGTCGGCTTTGGCGTGTGGACTGTGGCGACCTCGTGGTGGGGCGAGAAGAGCGACGAAGAATCCATCGCCCTCCTGCGCCGCGCCCGCGACAAAGGCATCACCTTCTTCGACACCGCCGACACCTACGGCAACGGGCGCGGCGAAACCCTCTTGCGCGATGCCTTCGGTTCCAACCCGGAGGGGCTTGTCTACGCCACCAAGTTCGGCTACGACATCTACTCGCCTCAAGAAGACCGCCCCGAGAGCCTGCGTGGGCAGCGCGAGTTGCCGCAGAAGTTCGACCGTGACTTCATCCGCTTCGCCTGCGAGCAGAGCATCGGGCGCCTGGGCGTCGAGGCCATCGACCTGTGGCAGATCCACAACGCGTGCTTCGACTCGGTTCAGCGCGACGACCTGTGGGCCACCCTGGAAGAGCTGCGCGACGAGGGCAAGATTCGCTACTTCGGCGTGGCCCTTGGCCCGGCCAATGGCTGGCTGCACGAAGGCATCGGAGCCGTCAAGCACCGGCCCATTAGCTCGCTGCAGATCATTAACAACCTGCTGGAGCCGCATCCCGGCAGCGATTTCTACCCCTCGGCGCGCGAGAAGGGCGTGGGCCTGCTCATCCGTGTGCCTCACTCCTCGGGGATGCTCGAAGGTAAATACACCCGCGACACGCAGTTCCCGGCCAACGACCATCGTCGCCACCGCCCGCGCTCCTGGCTCATCAACGGGCTGGAGAAGCTGGAAACCCTGACGTTCCTGACCCAGAATCGCGAGCAGACATTAGGCCAGGCTTCGATCAAGTGGCTCTTGAGCGATCCCTTGGTGTGTTCCGTCCTGCCCAACATCTACGAAGCCGAGCAGATCGATGAGTTCGCTCAGGCGCCGGATCTGCCGGATCTGACAGCCGCAGATTTGAAGCGCATCGAAGAGTTGCAGGCGATCAATTTCGGCGTGGAGGAAGAAGAAGGCAAGTTCAAGGGCGAAGGGCCTGAAGTGCTGGCGGCCTGGGAAGAGAAGCTGGGCGCTGCGGTTTAGAGCCAGCCCGTTGAAGTGCCTCAAGTACTTGAGGGCCGCGCCACCGACTTAAAACGTCCTTAACATTAGCTTCACTATGCTTTAAGCCCGCCGCTCCAGACTGTTTTTAGCCGCACTTCTTCCGCGAAAACCACGGCGCGACCCTGCAAGATGGGGCGCCGCGCAAGCTCGAAGGGAGACCGCGCCGTGTTGAAGCAGAGAGCGAGTTTTTCGTGAGGCCGCGCCTGAGGCGAGGTCATCAGGAGGCATTGTGAACCGTAATTCCATTTTGAAGACCGTGTCCTTGAGCGTTTTGTCGCTGGCCTTGCTGTCGAGCGTTCCAGCTCAGGCGCAGCAGGCGAACCCGCCCCAGACCGATACAGCCCAGAGCGATACGCAGGTCTTGCGCGCGCAGATCGAAGAGCTGCAAAAGCGCCTGGACGCCATCGAAACCGCCCAGAAGAAGAGCGCCGCCACCGCTGCCGCCGCGCCTTCGAGCCCCATCACCTCCAAAGAGAAGGTTGTTCTCTCCGGCTTGCTGCAAGTGCAGGCGCTCAACTATTCCAACGAGGACTCGCGTGTGGGCGGCACGCGCGGCATCGATACCTTCCGCTTGCGCCGCGGTGAGCTGCGCTTGACGGCTCCCAGCATCACGCCTCGCATCTCGGGCACGGTCATGTTCGACCCGGCCAAGGCGGTTTCGGGCCGCACCAACATCGCGAGCGGAACCAACCTTAGCATCCGCGCCCGCGACAACGCGCTGCAGGAAATCGAGATTTCTTATCTGCTCAACCAGAACGCGGGCAAGAACACCAACACCTTCGTCGATGTCGGCCAATACAAGCTTCCTCTGGGCTACGAGGGCGATCAGGTTGCGTCTTCGGCCCTGACCTTCGTTGAGCGCGCCCTGATGTTCACCCAGCGCGACACGCAGGACGCGGGCTACGGCGATGTGCGCGACACGGGAATCCAGCTGCGCGGCCTGGCCGGAGGGCAAGTCGCCTACAACCTGGGCCTCTTCAACGGCCTGGGCGACCTGCAAAATACAACCTCTCAAAGCAAGCAGAAGGCGCTTATCGGGCGCGTGACCTTCAAGCCCACAAGCGTGAAGGGCTTGCAGTTGGGCATCTCAGCCGCGACCTCGAACGCCGCGACCCTGACCAGCGGCACCAACCGCTTCAACCGCGACTTGTATAACGGCTTCATCGCGTATAAGAAGAACAAGGTCGGCGTTCAGGCCGAGTACTTGAGCGGGCGCACCCAGGTGCGCGACATGGCGGGGACTCTCAACAACGTGCGCGGCTACTACGGCTCGCTGAGCTACCTGTTCACGCCCAAGCTCGAAGGCGCCTTCCGTTACGATTACTTCGACGCCAACCGCTCGCTGGCCAATTCCGCAGTGCGCGACTACACCCTGGGCGTGAACTACTACATCAAGGGCAACAACGCCAAGATCCAGGCCAACATCGTGCGGCGACAGGGCGGCGACAACGCCCCTGCTGGCATCCGCGACAGCCGCACCGAGCTGCGCACCAACTTCCAGGTCGCGTTCTAAAGTTCCCCGAACGCAGCCGTGAAGAGCCGGAAGCAAAGACAAACAGCAAAGAGCCGCCTGCAAGTACTTGCAGGTGGCTCTTTGCTTCAGGCAGCAAGGCTTCAGGCAGCAAGGGAGTGGCTTGGGCCAGGCGCGTTGCGCCAAGTTTGCTCAGCAACTTCTTAGCCTGCATTTAACACTCTGTTTAAGCCGCTTTAAAGAAAGTCACCTAACATTCCTCTGGTCATACAGACAGTAGCACTAAGGGGAACTAAACATGAAGTACTTGAAGCATCAGGCGATGAGCCGCGCTCTGAGCGTGGCCGGACTGGTTGGAATTGGGCTGAGCCTGTCCGCAACCTCAGCCAGCGCGCAGACGATCACGGGAGCCGGAGCAACGTTTCCGTATCCTATTTACTCGAAGTGGTTCGCGGCCTACGCCCGCTCGGGCGGCGCGCGCATCAACTACCAGTCGATTGGCTCGGGCGCGGGCCTTCGCCAGCTGAAGGCGCGCACGGTGGACTTCGGCGCTTCGGACGCGCCGCTCTCGAACGCCGAGATGAGCGCGATGCCCGCGCCAGTCGTGCACATTCCGACCGTGGCCGGAGCCGTGGCGATTGTGTACAACCTGCCCGGCATCAACAGCGGCCTGAAGCTGGACGCGGGCACGCTGTCGAAGATTTTCCTGGGCCGCATCGCGCGCTGGGACGACGCCTCGATTCGCGCTCTGAACCCCGGCGTGCACCTTCCAGCCAAGAGCATCACGGTCGCGCACCGCTCGGATGGCAGCGGCACGACCAACATCTTCACCAACTACCTCAAGGCTGTCTCGCCGGCCTGGGCGAGCACGGTCGGCGCGGGCAAGAGCGTGAACTGGCCCGTCGGCTTGGGCGGCAAGGGCAGCGATGGCGTGGCCGGCATCGTGGCGCAGACCAGCGGCACTATCGGCTACGTTGAGCTGGCCTACGCCGCTCAGAACCACGTCGCTGTGGCTGCCTTGAAGAACCGCGCGGGCCGCTTTGTGTCGCCCTCGATTGATGGCGTCACGGCGGCTGCCGAGGCCGGGGCGCGAGCCATGCAGCGCGATGTGCGCGTCTCGATCGTGAACGCTTCAGGAGCTGGGGCTTACCCGATCTCGGGCTTCACTTACATCCTGCTGTATAAGAACCAGCCGAAGAACGCGGCCATGAAGCAGTTCCTCAACTGGGCTCTGGGGCCGGGCCAGTCTTACGCGCGGCCTCTTCTGTATGCTCCTCTGCCGCGCTCGGTCGTGGCTCTGGATCGCAAGATTCTGGCTGGCGTGCGCTAAAGGCTGAGGCGAAGGCTTACAATGGAGGCTGCAAGTGCTCACAAGTACTTGCAGCCTCCGTTTTGCTTTTGAGACCATGAACGAATCACAATCCGCATCGCCGAGCCCTTCGTGGCGCTCCAAGTACTTGGCTGAGGCGCTGGGCACCTTCTGCATCGTGTTCGCGGGAACAGGAGCCATTGTGGTCAACGACGGAAGCCACAGCATCACGCACGTTGGGGTTGCGCTCACTTTTGGCCTGGCCGTGGCCACGATGATCTACGCGCTGGGCGAGGTTTCGGGCGCGCACTTCAACCCAGCTGTGAGCGCGGCGTTCTGGCTCTCAGGGCGCTTTCCACGCGCCCAAGTACTTGCTTACGTGTTGTCGCAGTGCGCGGGCGCGATCTGCGGCTCGCTGCTGGTGCGCCTGCTGCTCGGGCCGCACCCGACTCTGGGAGCTACCAAGCCCGCAGTCAGCGCGGCGCAGGCCTTTGGGCTGGAGGTTGTGCTCACGCTGCTTTTGATGTTCGTAATTCTCAGCGTGTCGCACGGCGCGAAGGAGAAGGGCGTGACGGCTGGGCTGGCCATTGGCGGTGCGGTCGCCCTGGAAGCCTTGTTCGCGGGGCCGATCAGCGGCGCTTCGATGAACCCGGCTCGCTCGCTCGCTCCGGCTCTGGTGGCGGGAACGCTGGCTTCGTTGTGGATCTACATTCTGGCTCCGCTCGTGGGCGCTTTGCTTGCGGTTCCTCAGTGCCGAGGCGTGCACGGAAGAGGCTGTTGCTCAGGGCCATGTTAAGGATGTTTGGCGGGCATTTAAAACTCTCTTAATGTGTGGGCTCGAATACTCATGCTGATTCCAATCACCCAAACGGAGATAAAGTCTAATGGTAGCAAGCAAATCCTTTAAGTGGAGCGCGGCCCTGATCGCGGTTGCCGGAGGCGCTCTTGTAGCAGGCTGCGGCGGCTCGGGCAGCAACGCCTCAGCGGATGCGGGCGGCTCAGGCGGCTCAGCTTCGGCGGGCGCGACTGGGGGCGGTGGCGGCGCGAACGGCTCTTCGGGCGCGGCGACCAAGCTGACGGGAGCCGGAGCGACGTTTCCGTTTCCGCTTTATTCGGAGTGGTTCAGCACTTACAACAAGGCCAAGGGCGTCCAGATCAACTATCAGTCGATCGGTTCGGGCGCTGGCATCAAGCAGCTCACGGCCCAGACCGTGGACTTCGGCGCTTCGGACGCTCCCGTGGACGACGCCGGCATCGCTAAGATGCCCTCGCCCATCGTGCACATCCCAACGGCTGGCGGCGCTGTGGTTTTGGCCTACAACCTGCCTGGCGTTACCGCCAAGATCAAGATGACGGGAGCCGATGTCGCCAATATATTTCTGGGCAAGATCACCAAGTGGAACGATCCGGCTCTGGTCAAGGATAACCCCGGTGTCGCCCTGCCGAACCAGACCGTGACCATCGCGCACCGCTCCGATGGCTCGGGCACGACCAATATCTTCACCAATTACTTAGCCTCTGTCTCGCCCGAGTGGAAGACCAAGCCGGGCGCGGGCAAGAGCGTGGACTGGCCCGTTGGGCTTGGCGGCAAGGGCAATGACGGCGTGGCGGGCATCGTCAAGCAGACGCCTGGAGCCATCGGCTACGTTGAGTTGGCCTACGCCAAGAAGAAGGAGCACCCCCTGACCTACGCCCTGGTGCAGAACAAGGCCGGTCAGTATGTCGAGCCCAGCCCGGCCTCGGTCACAGCCGCCGCCGAAGCCTCAGCCGCTGCTCTGGCCGCCGATGTGCGCGCTCCCATCGCCAACGCGAGCGCGCCGGGCGCTTACCCGATCGCGGGCTTCACCTACATCCTGGCTTACAAGAAGCAGAAGGACGCCGCCAAGGGCGCGGCTCTCAAGGACTTCCTCAAGTGGGCCATGACCGATGGCCAGAAGTCCGCCGAGGGCCTGCTTTATGCTCCGCTGCCCGCCGCGGTCGTCGCGCAGAACCAGAAGACGATTGACTCCATTTCCTGAGCCTCGCCTGAATAAGTCACGGGCGGCTGCAAGTACTTGCAGCCGCCCGTAGCTATCTTCAAAGCGCAGCGAGCAGAGCCAAGCAGCCATGGCTTCACAAAGTGCAGTTCCACCCAGCCCAACGCCCGGCCTGGCTCCAGCGGCTTCCGAAGGGCGCGACTCAGGTTCGAGCTTGCAGGGCGGCCAGTTCGCCGGAGCGGGCGACAAGATCTTCTACTGGGGCACCGCGGCCTTCGCGGGCGTGGCTCTGCTTTTGTGCGTACTGATCGGTCTCAACCTGTATCGCGCCGCCGCGCCCGCGATCCACGAATACGGCGGCGCTTTCCTCAAGAACTCGACCTGGGATCCCAACACTGATGTTTATGGCGCCTGGCCTTATATCTACGGCACGCTGGTCTCATCGCTCTTGGCCCTGGTCATCGCGGTTCCTATCTCGATCGGCACAGCCATCTTCCTGACGGAGTTGGCTCCGCGCTGGATGCGCACGCCCGTTGGCTTCCTCGTCGAGCTGCTGGCTGCTGTGCCCTCGGTTGTGTATGGCTTGTGGGGCATCTTCGTGATGGTTCCGGCCTTGCGCTCGGTTCAGGAAGTGCTGAAGGCGCGGCTGGGCTTTCTGCCCTTCTTCCAGGGCCCGGCTCAGGGCTACTCGATGATGGCGGGCGCGCTCATCCTGGCCATCATGATCTTGCCCTTTGTCACTTCAGTTTCGCGCGAGGTGATCAAAGCCGTGCCGCGCACGCAGCGCGAGGCGGCCTTCGGGCTGGGAGCCACGCACTGGGAAGCCATCAAGGGGCCGATCTTGCGCTACGCTCGCTCCGGGATTATGGGCGCGATTGTGCTGGGTTTGGCGCGCGCCGTGGGCGAAACCATGGCGATCACGATGGTGATTGGAAACGGCAACAAAGCTTCGCTTTCGCTGTTGGAGCCTGGCAACACGCTGGCTTCGGCCCTGGCTAACCAGTTCGCCGAGGCCGGAGGCAAGCAGCTTCCGGCCCTGATGTATTTGGCCCTGACTTTGTTCGGGGTGACGATCATCATCAACGCCATCGCGCGCCTGATGATTGTGAATATGTCGCGCGGCATGGCTGGCATGGTGCGAGACTAACGCTATGGGCACACCTCCCGCGAGCCTTTCGAAAGCCCCCGACTCGGCGCCTGCAAGTACTTTGATGGCCAGCGATTCGTCGCTCAAGTGGCGCAAGGTCGCCAACATCGCGATGTGGATCTTCTGCGTCGCGTCCACGATCTGCGCCATCATCCCGCTCGCCCTGGTGCTGTTCTACGTGGCGTCCAAGGGGCTGCCTGTCTTGAACTGGGCCTTCTTTACGCAGGAGCCCGCGCCTCCAGGCGAGCCGGGCGGAGGTGTGGGCCACGCCATCGTGGGAACGCTGATGCTGATCGCCATCGCTTCGTGCATCGGCCTGCCCATCGGCTTGCTCGGAGGCATCTACCTGGCTGAGTTCGGCAACAACCGCTTCGGCTTCATCGTGCGCTTCGCGGCTGATGTGCTCAACGGCGTGCCTTCGATTGTAGTCGGCATCTTCGTGTATGCGATTGCGATTTTGCCGCTGCCCGACAACAACCGCCACTTCTCGGCCTGGGCCGGCGGCCTGGCTCTGGGCCTGATGATGATCCCAACCGTGATGCGAACCACGGAAGAGATGGTGCGTTTGGTTCCCATGAGCCTGCGCGAAGCGGCCCTGGCTCTGGGAGCCACGCGCTGGCGGACGGTGTTCAAGATCGTGCTGGGCTCGGCTAAGGGCGGCGTGATAACAGGCATACTCTTGGCGATAGCGCGCGTGGCGGGCGAGACGGCTCCGCTTTTGTTCACGGCTCTTGGCAACAACTACTTCTCGCACAACCCGAACGAGCCCATCGCCTCCTTGCCCGTGACCTTGTACACCTTCGCCACGGCAGCCGATGAGCGCTGGAACGCTCTGGCCTGGGGCGGCGCGCTTGTCCTGGTCTCGATTGTGTGCGTGCTCTCGATCGCCGCTCGCTACGCCACGCGCGGGCGCGTTGGAAGCTAAGCTCTGCCACTTCTGCAAGTACTTGTATGACCACTCCTTCACCCACCAAGCCTCAGTCCAACACGCCTCAAACTCCGTCAAGCCCGGCTCCGGCTTCAGCTAATGGGCGCATCTCTGAGCGCTCTGCGGCTCCCGCGCTGGATGTCTCGGCCACGGCGCGCGCTTACGCCCCAGATGCTCCGGGGAGCCTGGATGAATCACGCGCCACTATGGAGGCGCGCAACGTGAACCTGTTCTATGGCCCCAAGCAGGCCCTGAAGAACGTCTCGGCGCGGATGAGCAAGGGCTCGATCACGGCTTTGATCGGGCCTTCGGGCTGCGGCAAGAGCACGTTTTTGCGCTGCCTGAACCGCATGAACGACCTGATTGAAGGCTGCAAGATCGAAGGCGAAGTGTTCCTGGATGAGCAGAACATTTATGCGCGCGGCGTGGACGTAGTCAAGCTCAGGCAGCGCGTGGGCATGGTCTTCCAGAAGCCCAACCCCTTCCCGATGTCGATCTTCGACAACGTCGCTTACGGCCCTCGCTTGCGAGGCATCAAGAAGCGCGAGCAACTTAACGAAATCGTCGAGCACTCGCTGCAGGGCGCGGCGCTGTGGAACGAAGTGAAGGACGATTTGAAGAAGTCGGCCCTGGCCCTTTCGGGAGGCCAGCAGCAGCGCTTGTGCATCGCGCGGGCAATGGCCACCAAGCCCGAGGTCATCTTGATGGACGAGCCCGCCTCGGCCCTGGACCCGATCTCGACGCTCAAGATCGAAGAGCTGATGCGCGAGTTGCGCGAGGAATACACGATTGTCATCGTGACGCACAATATGCAGCAGGCCGCGCGCTGCTCCGACTTCACTGGCTTCTTCTTGTTGGGAGAATTAGTTGAGCTGGACGCCAGCTCCAAGATCTTCACCGATCCCGGCGACAAGAGAACCGAAGATTACATCACGGGACGATTCGGCTAAGCCACAAGTACTTGCGGGCCGAAGAGAGCAGCACTATGATTATCCGCCGCACTTTTGAGGAGCAGCTTTCGGAGCTGCAGAACGATCTGCTGCGCCTGGGCCGCTTCGTCGAGGAGGCTCTGGGCAAAAGCATTGATGCCCTGGTTCGTCAGGATCTGGGCCTGGCCAAGCAGGTCGTGACCGAAGACGACTTCGCCGACGACATGACGACCGGCATCCAGACGCGCACCATGCAGCTCCTGGCTTTGCAGCAGCCCATGGCGCGCGACCTCCGCTTCGTAGGCGCTTCGATGCGCATCACGGTTGACCTGGAGCGCATCGGCGACCACGCCACGGCGATTGCCAAAGTCACGCGCCGCCTGGCCGGGCAGAGCTACTTCAAGCCCTTGGTCGATGTGCCTCGGCTCGGCGACATGGCGCGCAAGATGGTCGGCGACGCTCTGGTGGCCTTCATCAACCACGACACGGCCCTGGCTTATCAAGTCGCGGGCGATGATGACGCGGTGGATGACCTGTGCGATGTCCTACAGCGCGAGCTGATGGACAAGATGCGCGAGGACTCGACTTTAGTTGAGCAGGCCACGCAGTTGCTCTTGGTGGCGCGCGCTCTGGAACGGGTTGGCGACCACGCGACCAACATCGTGGAGAACATCTACTACGTCGAGACCGGCGTGATGCGTCCCCTGGCGCGCGAGGCCCACGCCGAGCACAAGGCCGCAATCAAGGCCGCCCGCAAAGAGAAGGAGAAGCGCCAGCAGGCCAGCGAGGAAGCGGACGGATTGTGGGTGCGCGAGCTGGAAGAAAAGCAGCTCGAAGACACCACCCGACGCTCGCCCCTGCACCCCGATCTTCCCGCTGTTATTGGCTCAGTTGAAGATTTGGATGGCTACAACCAGCCGCCCAACGGCAAGTAGAGAGTCGGCGGAAGCAGTCAGTACCCGCAAGTACTTGCGGGCTTTTTGACGCGCGTTGCTGCGAGGCTGGCGTGCGCATCAAAGAGCTTTAGCTGCTCCTTCACCACAGACGGGCACATAAAGCGATGGAAGAAGAACAGCAAGTACTTGCTCGTCCTCTGTGGTTCTTCGTGGTCATCTGTGGATAGATCAGTAGCTAAAGCTCTTCGATGCGCGCCTGGGCCGAGTGCGAGAGCGCCTGAAACCACTTCGCGTCCGGCGAGAGCAGCGGGAACCACCACGAAGTAGGCCGCAGGTTCGTGTATCTCAAGCCCGAGGCGGCCATGAACGCATCACGCACGCGGCGCAGGCGGGCCAGCTCAGCCTCGTATTGCAGCGCGCGCACCGTCTCGCGCGCGGCCTTCATCTCTTCCGAACGCTCGATCGACAGCTTCTGCTCCACCTTCGCGCGCCCTTCACCCCGAGCCTTGCGTGCTTCTCTGAGAGCCTCGTGGATCGCTTCGTCAAAGCGAGCACGATCCTTGGCGAGCCAGGCCAGTTCGTCCTTCAGGCGTGACAGTTCTTCTTCTTCCTGAACTTCCACACGCGCTTGCTGGGCTCGCTCGTCCTTGCTGAGCTTGCGCGGCTTGCCGTTTTCATCAACAGTGGTCAGGCGCGCGGCCTGGGCTTCGCGGATGTCGGAGATGCGCTCGCGCACGGGCTGCACGCGCGCGCGGAAATCCTCGCCTTTCTCGCGCTCAAGCTGAGGAATACGCGCCTTGAGCTCGCGCACACGCAGCTTCAGCTCGTCGATCTCGCGCCCAAGTACTTGCACGGCGGTTCGCGAAGCCACGAAGCGCTCGCGCGACTGAGCATACAGCTCGATCTTCTCGTTCCATGAGCTATCGCGCTTGGACAGGAACCCCATCAGATCGCGCGGCGACTGCAAGGCCTTGAGCTTGTCGATCACAGCGTCTTCGCTGGTGCAAACAGCTTTCCAGCGCGCGGAAAAGTCGCGTGCGGAGATCGTGGGCTGATCGAAGGCTTGAGCCAAATGCGGGGGCGGCGAAAGCTCGGCTTCAACTGAGCTCAGCGCGTCCCATGAACTGTAGCGCAGGCGCAGCATGGGCTTGAGCGGCAGCGCGATGTTGTGCTCGCGCAGGCAGGTGTTGAGCTTCTGGGTGCGGTCCGTGTAGCTCGAAGCCTTCTCGTGGAAGACGAAGATGAACTCAGCCGAGAGCATCGAGATCAGCGACACGGCCTTGCCCACCAGGGCCACGTCCGGCCCGAACTCGCCTTCGAGCAAGTCCGCGAGCTGATGCACATCGTGGCAGTCGCACGAGGAGCAGATTTCGATTGGCGTCTCGGTCTGGATCCACACGCTGCCCTCGTGCAAGCGCAGCGTGCCGCGCCCACGGCCTGGAATTACCACGTCGAAGGGAACAGCGCCCTCGCCAAAGCCATCGAGGGTGTAGATGCCGCTGCCAGCGACGGCTTCGTTGTAGCAATCGCGCGCGATGCGGCGCGTTTTGGGCTTGAGGAAGGCGTCCACGATGCCAAAGCGCGGGCGCGAGCACGTCTCGCGGTTGAAGCGGAACAGCTCCATCGAGGTCGAGGTTTCAAGGTTGCAACCGCCGCCTCCGCGCGCCAGGCACCACAGCTTGGGCGTCAGCCAACGATATAAATCCGAAAGCGTGGCGTTCTTTTGCCCGGCTGAGGCGAACTCATCAATCCAGCTCAAGATCTGCGCTCCCACGTCCTTTTGAGCGCGCATCTGGGGCGCGATTTGGTAGCTCTGCTCAAAGGCCCAGGCGACTTGCTCCTTGAGCGTCTCAAGTACTTGAGCCAGTTGCACCTCGGCGGCGATGAGCGGGTGCGAGCCCGTGTGAACCAGAGCGCGCCAGCCCCAGGCCGCAGTTTCCTCATTGAGCAGGGCTCGCTCGCCTCCGGGATAGCGCTTGGCCACGCGGTCGAAGGCCACGCCGTGCTGGGTTAAGTAAGCGCGCGTCGGGACGGTTTCCGCCCCCAGCAAGGCCGAGATTTCACCGGCTGCGCTCCACAGGGCGCGGGTGTCGCCATCGTTGTGAGGCAGCAGCACGAACGGAGCATCGGTGCCCGGAGGCAGAGCTGAAGGATCGGGCAGCTTGGCGAAGTAATCGGTGTCATGCACGGCGGCGACCATGCGCGAGTCGCCGTCCAGAGCATCCAGGATGCAGCAGAAGGCGGCTTTGGTCGGCTCGTCCCACAGCACGGTCTGCCCGAGCGTGAGGAACGGAGCCTCCGGGAACCGCTCGCGCAACACGCGCACAGACTCGATGGCCGAAGGGTGGAAGGCGGAGGCGGGCTCGCAGGTGGAGGCCGGGCTTTGATCTTGGCTCATGGAGATGGATAATGCTTGGAAATAGTTTAGGCGTCGGGCTCAAGAAGAACACCATGGCGAACAGATGATCTCGCGGTTGCAAGTACTTGCAGGTGCTTCAGCGCCCGCAAAGCTGAAAGCCTCAAGTTGAATGCCCACTGCGGGCCGCAAGTCCAGGTACGGCCAAGAGCGAAGCGGGCCTGAAGGCGATAATGCAAATGGAAACAAGCTCATTCATCCAAACGGCGCGCAAGACGTTCGAGTTTCTCGTCACGGACTTCGGCGCGGTGTCCTCCGAAAGCTCTGAGCCGGGCAGCCAAGATCAAGTGCGCTACGACTGGGACTTCCTGTACTTCATAATTCTCAAGGGGCGCGGCGAGATGGACGCCGACTTCCAGGTCAAGGACAGATCCTTCCGCTACTTCTACTTGATGTTCGACCTGTATGAGATCTGCCATTACCTCAACTACCTGGACAACGCGGGCCGACCGCGCCAGACGCATCGCACCTCGCCGCTTACGCGCGCCTATCGCCAGGCGCAGACCGAGGAAGAGCGCGACGAGATCAATCTGCGCATGATGAAAGACGCTGTGCTGAAGCGCTGCATTCCCATCATCGAGGGCGACCTGACCATCCTGGAGCTGGTTGGGATCGACAGGATGGAAAGGAAGTAGCGACAGAGCCGCCTCAAGTACTTGAGAGCGCTAAAATAGCGCCCATGAAACTGCACGGAGTCGAGTGGAGCGAGCGCGAGGCCAGAAGGCGCTGCGGAAGGCCGCAAGTACTTGCCGGTATCACGCGCTTTACGCTTGCGGAAGGCTTCGAGGCTGATGTCGAGGTGATCGAGGTCAAGACGGGAAGCGGCTTTCGCTTCTGGGCCTGCCCTTCGCGCGAGCTGGACATCGTCTTCGCCGAGCATTTGGGGCGCCCCTTGTGCTGGCAGTCGCCCACGGGCTTCGCGCATCCGGCTTACTTCAGCGACGACAACCTGGGCTGGCTGCGCGGCTTCGGCGGCGGCCTGCTCACCACTTGCGGCCTGCAGTCGCTTGGCCCAGCTTGCGAGGACGAAGGCGAGCGCTTCGGGCTGCACGACCGCGCCTCTTACATTCCGGCCACAAGTACTTGCACGCGCGAGAAATGGGTCTCTGACGACGTGTGCGAGTGGACAATCGAAGGCCAGATGCGCCAGGCCCGCGTCTTCGGCCCGAACCTGCTCTTGAGCCGCACCATCTCGGCTCGGCTGGGTGAATCGAAGCTCACCCTTCGCGACACCGTTCGCAACGAAGGCTTCCGCAGCGAAGGGCTGGCGATTTTGTACCACTGCAACTGGGGCTTCCCAGTTGTCTCGGAGCGCTCGGTTGTGCGTGCGCCCTCGAACAAATGCGAGCCGCGCGATGAAGCAGCGGCGCGTGGCTTAAGCCACTGGAGCCGCTTGGAAGAGCCGCAGGATGAGTTCGGCGAGCAGGTCTTCTTTCACGAGATGCAAGCAGATGAAGCGGGCTGGGTGCGCGCCGAAATCTGGAACCACGCCTTGAATTGGGGCGGATTCGTGCGCTACAGGCAAGACACGCTACCGCACTTCACGCAATGGAAGATGATGGGCGCGGGCGTTTACGTCTGCGGCCTGGAGCCCTCCAGCGCGCCGCTCTTGCCTCGCGACGGGCTCAAGGCGCGCGGCCTGCTGCCGATGATCGAGCCGGGCCAAAGCGTGCAGTTCGAGCTTGAGCTGGGCGTGGTTGATTGACACTCCCCACGGCTAAAGCCGGGGGATTCCTCCTTCATCGCATCCCGTTACGTCAGGACTACTCAGAAGGCTCACCGCGAGTGTCCCTCGCTGAATCAAACCGAACCGCTTGATGTTGTTGGCTGCGAGGATGTCCCTGTCATGCAAAACACCACACGACGAGCACATCCATTCCCTGTCCGAGAGCTTCAACTCGGAGTTGATGACCCCACACGAGCACATCTTGCTGCTCGGCTCAAAGCGGCCAATCTCGATCAGGTTGCGTCCATACCACTCGCACTTGTAGCGCAAGAAAGCCTTGAACTGCGCCCAGCCACCATCCGAGATGGCACGCGCCAAACAATGGTTCTTCAGCATTCCCGCGACGTTCAAGTCCTCGACCACAACCGTTTGGTTCTCACGGATGAGGCGCGTCGAAACTTGATGCAAGAAGTCTTGCCTCTGGTTGGAAATGTGCTCGTGCAACCGCGCCACGCGGAAGCGGGCCTTGTCGCGGTTCGCGTTGCCCTTCTGCTTGCGGCTCAGGCGGCGCTGCAAGACCTTCAAGCGCGCCTGAGCCTGTTGCAAGTACTTGGGGTTCTCCATCTTCTCGCCTGTACTCAACGTGGCGAAGTGCTTGATGCCAACGTCTACCCCGACAGACGTATTCGCTATGACAGGCGCTTGGGTCGGCAGCGGCTTGCCATCGTCCACCAGAACCGAAGCGAAGTAGCGACCGCTTTTGCTCCGACTGATGGCCACGGTCTTAATGGTGCCTTCAAAGATGCGACTGAACACAGCACGGATGCCCTTGCACTTGGGAATCGAAAGCGTTTGGTTCTCAAAATCCACGCGGCAGGCCTGTGGGCACGAGAAAGAAGCACGGCTCTTATGCTTGCTCTTGAACTTGGGAAACCCACCACTCTTCTTGAAGAAGGCATTGAACGCCGCGTCCAGATGGCTCACCACCTGCTGCAACGACTGAGCGTTGACTCGGCCCAGCCACTCATGCTCGTGCTTGAGCGCAGGCAACTGCTTCATCAAGGCAAAGCAGTTGAGCGTCTTGCCTTCGCGTTGATAGTGCTCAAGTTTCTGCTGCAACGCCCAGTTGTAGACCCAGCGGCACGAGCCAAAACTCCGGTTCAAGAAGTCGGCCTGGGCGGGCGTAGGATACAAGCGGTAGTTGTAGGCGCGGAGCATTATCTAAAGAAAGTTCACCAACTGTTTAGAAGTATAGCTGGTTTGAGGGGACGTCGCAAACCGCTTTTGCAAAGCGGAAGATTTTTCACCCCCGTGGCTGAAGCCAGGGGCACTCAAATCTTATTTCGGTAGATCTGTGCTGAGCTACTCCGGCTCAAGGCCGGTTCTAAGCATCCATTCGCTGGGGCTTGTTGTCTTTAGCCGAGAGCGGCGTGATCGTGATGACGGCTTTATCGCCCTGCATCTCGACTGGGTAGACCGCAACGTCGCAGCCCGTGACGCTGAGGCACTCGCCGTTTTTGGTGTCGAACTGCCAGCAGTGCCACGGGCAGGCGACCACGCCGTCCTCAATCCAGCCATCAGAGAGAGAGGCTCCGTTGTGCGGGCACACGTTGTCAATGGCGCGTAGTTCATCGCCGACGCGAAACAGCGCGATGTCGTGCGAACCTTCGCTCAAGCGCAGCGAATCGCCGTCTTGCTGCGGCAGCTGAGCCGCTTCCACTTCGATTTGATTCATACGCACTTTTAAGCTACAGATGGGCACGAAGAACTACAGAAAGTCACAGAGAAGAGGAAGAGAAAGCTCTGCAAGTACTTGGAGTTCTCCGTGGTGCTCTGTGGTTCTTCGTGCCCATCTGTGGTGAATTCTCACTGAACTGGTGGTGTGACTCCTGGAACGGTGTTGCCTGCGCCGCCCACTGGCATCACGGACTGGATGTCCTGGGCGAAGCCGAGCACGCGGGCCACCAGAGCCGAGATCGCGGGCTCGGCCTCGGCTGGCGTCTGGGCCAGCATGAAGGCCGCGGTCGAGACGATCTTGTTCGCCACATCGACGTGAATTTCGTCCACGTTGGTGGGCGCGTGCGTAGCTCCCAGAGCGGCCAGGTTCTCAGCCGTGGCCGCGTCCTGGCCGATTGTGATCGAGATGTTCTGGTTCTTGAGCGCCACGGCGACCAAAATTGGCCCGGCGGACAGGGCTCCGATCGGCTTGCCCAGCGCGTGCAGTTCGCTGATAATCCGCTCGGCGTCTGGGTTGATGCGAGCCTGAGCGCCGTCCACGAAGTACGAGCACAGGTTCTTGACCGCGCCCCAGCCTCCGATAATGACCAGGGCATCGAGCGAGTGCGAAGACACTTCGCGCGTCGAGATGATCTGGCCGCGCACGATGCGGCCCGCCTCGACAAGCATATTGCGCGACTGGCCTCGCTCTTCCTCGCCCGAGTAGTGGTTGATGACAATCGCCTGCTCAACATCGGGCGCCATGGCTTGCACCGCAGCCCCGGCTTTTTCCAGAGCCAGAATCGTGAGCACGGCCTCATACACTTCCGAGCCGTCGTTGAAGCCGCAGCCCGATAGCAAAACGCCTACTTTCAACATAATCTCTCCTCCAACTCCCAGCCCTGATGCGCCACAAGTACTTACACCGACTTCGTACGGCACAGCGCGTCTCGCACAGCACGTCAAGAAACGAACTCGACGCGCACGTTCTCGGGGATCAGCCCTTGCCTGGCCGCGCGGCCCAGGAATTCCTCGACCGCGCGGCGGCCATCGTCGCCGTATTCGAGCGTGCGCTCGTTGACATACATACCCACAAACTGGTCCGCCAAGTGCCTCTGCTCTTCCATGCCGCGCGCGAACTGCAGCGCATATGTCAGCGCCTCCTCGCGGTGCTCCAGCGCATAGGCGATGCTCTCGCGCAAAACCCCTGAGACTTCGCGCGTCACCTCTGGGCCCAAGTCGCGGCGAATGGCGTTCGAGCCCAGCGGAAGGGGCAGCCCGCCGGTGTCCTGAGCCCACCAGCGCGCCAGGTTGATGATCTCGTGCAGCCCGAAGTCCGAGAAAGTCAGCTGGCCTTCATGGATCAAAAGCCCGGCCTCGACTGCGCCGCGCTCAACTGAGGGCAGGATCTCATCGAAGGGCAACACGGCGATCTCGATGGTCGGGCACCACAGCTTGAGCGCGAGGTAAGCCGAGGTCATCAGGCCGGGCACGGCCACTGTCTTGTGCTTGATTTGCTCCAGCGAGAACGGTTCGCGGGCCACGATCATCGGGCCGTAACCTTCTTCGCCCATGCCCTCACCCATCGAAGCGCCGTGAGGCAGCAGGATGTATTTGTCCGAGACGTGGGCGAAGGCGTGCGTGGAGATGGCCGTAACTTCGTAAGTGCCTTCGCGGGCGTGCTCGTTGAGGGTCTGGATGTCCTTGAGGACGTGGCTGAACTCAAAGCCGCGCGTGTCGATCTTGTGCTCGGCCAGAGCGTAGTGCATGAAGGCGTCGTCCGAATCGGGCGAGTGCGCGACTGTGATTTTCATAAGGTAGCCATCCTCATCTTAACCACACATCGCCACCCTAACCACAGAGAAATAACAGAGGCGCTCCAAGTACTTGCTGTTCTTCTTTCGCAACTTCGGCGCGCTTAATTCTCCTTTGCGCACGGCCTGCGCAGGCGAATGGCCGAGGTGTCGAGCCCGGCGGCTTCCAGGGCCGCGTCCCAGGAGCCGAAGCGTCTGCGGGCGGCGCAAAACAGCGAAGGGTTTTCGGATTGAGCCGCCTTGGAAGAAAGCGGGCGATTGGCCCGCTGCAAAGCGTGCACCTCGCCGATGACGCGCTCCGCGCTCCACTGCTCGTAACGCGCGATGTCGTTGATGTTCAGTCCCGAGGCCGCAATAGCTTCGCGCCACGAGCAGAAGCCGTTGGGACGCAGCGCGGCTGCGGCCAGAGCGGGATCGACGCGCGTCGAAACCTCGCGCCACGAAAGGTCTTCGCCCTGCGCGTGCAGCTCGCGGATGCGCTCAATGATGCGCTCGCGGCTCCACTTCTGGTAGCGCGAAATCGATCCAGAGTCCAGCCCCGCGCCTTCCAGGGCCAGCCGCCACGAGCCAAAATGCCAGGTCGCGGCGCGCACGATGTGGATGTGCTCGGCCTCGGCGCGCGCGTAAGATAAGTCCGCGCCCTGGGCGTGCAGGCCGCGCAGGTGTTCGATAATGGTCTTCTTCGTCCAACGCATAGCCGCATTTCCCTCTCTGGCTTTAGCTGTTAACCGTCTACGCGCGCCAGTATAAATACGTCCCTTCGCAATTATAAAATGACTGCTGCAAGTACTTAAAGCACCACGCGAGAAGAAGTTCTCGGACTCGTTATTTTGTGTAGCCGCGTAAAGTAGTGGGTCACCTGCTATGTAACTGGCCATTGCTGGTTTGCTCTCGCTTCCCCAAGAGCATCCGCAATGAACTCAACACCTCGATTGTGCCGTCTTCAGCCATTGGCGGCACCCATAGCAGTTGACCCACTCCTGTAACTCCTATTCTGAAAAAACTTGTACGCGGAGCCCGATTCTCTGTGCGGTAGAGAACACTTACCACTTCTTCTGCAAGATCGCCCACTCGATGAACTTGGAGATGTAGATCAGCAGGAAGAAGCCAGCCAGGATGCCGAAGATCCACAACCCATATTGAGCCGTGCGCTCAGCCGAAAGCTCCGTGCCCGCGTTGGTGGCTGACGTGATGCCGTCTGCGGCCTTGAGGACATCGGGCGTGAAGCGGCTCTTGTCAAAGGTCATCAGGTTCCACAGCGCTTGCATCCGGCTGTTGAGCCCCATGAACGCGGTTGTGAACAGGGGCCAGCCCAGGAACATGGTGATGAGCGTGGCGGGCACAGCCAAGGGAGCCATCATCTTGTACTTGAGGCCCTGGTGTTCCAGGAAAATGTGGCAGCGTCCGCACGGAGGCTTCTTGGTGCTCATCACGGTTGGAGCCTTAATTTTGTCGAGCGACTCGCCGCGGATGATGCGTCCGATCATCTCCTCGTCGCAGTAGCAGCCGCGCCCAAACTTCCAGCAGCGTTGGCGGGCCAGGTAAGCCGGGCACTGCAAGCGGATGACCTCGCGGCAAAAGGGCAGGTGCCAGCAGGGCGAGAACATGGTCGCGGTGCGCGCGATGAGCTGCTGCTTGGCCTCGGCCTTGTGCGCCGAGCCCACCGTGGCCAGCGACTTGACGCGGTTGGGCATGTCCTGCAGCCAGCGCAGGAAGTCGATCGAGTACTTGCCAAGCCCCACCACGAGCAGAATCAAGCCCGTGCCGCGCAGCGTGACGGCGACATTGGCCGCGGCCAGAGTCCCCATCCGGTTGAGGAAAATGGGTGCCCCAAAGTGCAGGAGCACGCCCACAGCAGCCAGGATCGGCCCGACCCAGGCCACGTCCATGGCCAGCAGCAGCGTGGTCACAGCCGCGATGAGCAGAGCCCAGTGCAAGATGATCGAGGCCAGCCTGATGTCGCCTGTGAATTGCAGCGCGGCCACACGCGTAGTCGGGTTGTTGAGCGCATCGGGGTTGCCCGCGCCGCCCATGAGCCCGAGGATGATGTATCCCAGCGAAAGCACGGCCGCAATGGCCGCCACGCGAAAGAGCCACGACATCTGAGGATCGAAGCGGCTCAGCTCGGAGCGCCAGTCGCGTTGATGTGCGAAGTTCACGTCCGGCGTGATGGCGCTTGGAGCGGCCATGCCCGGCGTAATCGCGTGCACGGTGGGAGGAACAGGAGGAGCCTGAGCCGCTCGCTGAGCCGAAGCCTGCTGAGCCGCCGCCTGCCGCGCCGTCGTGGGCTTGGGAGCCGCTGGAGCTTGAGGTGGAGTAGGCGCTTGAACCGTGGGAGCTTGAGGCGCGGAAGCCGCATTCGCAGCCGGGTTCGAGGCCTGGTTGGGCAGAGGAGGCGAGGGCGGGCGCTGCCCTGCCACATTTGGAATCGCCCCGCCCACCATGCCTGCCGCCGCCCCGCGATCGGGAGCCTGAGCCGCCTGACGAGCCGCATCGCGCACGGGATTATCGCTGCTTCTGGCTGGCGCGTTCGCCCCCGCAAGTACTTGAGGCGCAGCCGGCGCAGCCGGAGCCTGCGGCGAGGCTTGAGCCTCTCGCTGAACAGGAGCCGCAGGCGCTTGAGGAACAACTGGAACTTGAGGCGCACGCTGAGCTGAGGGCGCGCCGGGCGGCGCGGGAATTGGGTTGACTCCCGGCGCTCGCGGCGCGCCGCCCGGAGCCGCACTCGGAGGCGAAGGCACGGTGCCTGGGCGCGGCCCGGCCTGCGGCGGCTGAGGAGCAGGCGCTTGAGGCGGGGCAACTGAAGGCGCCGCTGTACCCGGAGGCGGAGCAAGTATCTGGGGCGCGACTGGAACTGGAGGCGCGGGCGGCTTGGCGGGCGTGGGAGGCGCGGGAGCTTCCTCCTCGGCATCCGCGTCCACGAAGGAGAAGCCGCCGGGCGGTTTGGGCGCAGGCGCGGCTGAGGGAGTAGGCGGAGCGGCCTCGGGTTTGGGAGGAGGCGGAGCGGAGGGCGAAGGGCTGTCCTCGTCCGCGAAGGTGAATTGCGCCATCGGATTTTCTCGCAGAAATGAAGGAAATGCGCCAGGCCAAGCGCCTGTCGCTGCCCAGCCCTGCGGCTGTGGCATGAGCGTAGTTTATCCTGCGCCTCCCTTTCTCTAACCCGCATCTTGTGCGCCCGCGCCAGCCGCCTACTTCTTCTTGCGGTGCCGCGCGGCGTAAAACGCGCTCCTGGACTCAGCGATTTCCTCCGGCGTGTCCGCAATGCCCACGATCCAGCGCTCGAAGTCGGCCTCGGGCATCATGTGCGGCAGATGCTCGCGCATCGTGCTGTTGCCCACGATGAACGAGCCCAGCACGTAGTTGAAGAAGAGCCACTCATCCGAGCCTACGCGCTCCGGTATGAGCCCTCGCTCGCAGCGCAGAACGAAGTTCAAAATTCGCTTTGCCTTTTGAGCTTCCGGCGGAGAGGCGCGCAAAGCCTCCTCAAAATCTTCCCTGAGTCCTATCCACATCCTGTTTGGGCTTTTGGCTTCCTCGATGGCCCTCTTACAACAGGGAAGTTCCTGCAGCGCGATGCGCCGCCAGCGGCTCATGGCTCTCCTCCACCAATAAAAGCGCCCGCAAGTACTTGTGATGCAAGTACTTGCGGGCGCTTCAAGGCACTTGGGCTTGGCTTACTCTTTGTCGCGGCGCAGCATCTGGCGCAGCTCACTTCGGATGCCCGCGTATTCCATGGCTTGCTCCTCGGTGATCTTCCCGGCCTTGAAGTAGCCGTCCAGCGCCATGTTCATGGTCTGCATCTTCCACTGCATGGCGCCCTCCTTGATCGCGGTGTAGATCATGCCCGAGCGCCCCTCCTCAATATATTGCGCCACCGTTGGGCTCACGTTCAAGATCTCGCAGGCGCACACGCGACCCTTGCCGTCGATAGTTGGCACCAGCTTTTGCGAGATGATGCCGCGCAGGGTCTTGGCCAGGCGTTGCTGGACGAGGGCCTTCTCGTGGGGCTGGAACATCGACAGCATTCGCTCCATGCTCTCAGCCGCCGAAGCCGTGTGCAAGGTCGAAAACACTAAGTGGCCCGTCTCGGCGGCCTGCAGGCAGATGCCCATGGTCTCGGTGTCGCGCAGCTCTCCGACCAGAATCACGTCCGGCGCCTCGCGAAGAGAAGCGCGCAGGGCATCGCCGAATTTGTTGGTGTCCAGCCCGATCTCGCGCTGCGACACGATGCAGCCCTTGTCGGGGTGAACATATTCGATGGGGTCTTCGATGGTGACGATGTGGCCTTTCTTCTTGCGGTTGATCAAGTCGATCATGGCCGCCAGAGTGGTTGATTTGCCGCTTCCTGTTGGCCCGGTGACCAGAACCAGGCCGTCGTGGAAGTCGGTGAAGTCGGCCAGCACTTCGGGCAGGCCCAGCTCTTCAAAGCCGCGGATGCTGAGCTGGACGATGCGCAGCACCATGGCGATCTCGCCGCGCGTCTTGTACACGTTGACGCGGAAGCGGGCCATGCCAGGGATCATGTAGGCCAGGTCGTGGTCCGGGTGATGCTGGAAGTCTTGCCAGGCGTTCGCGGAGAGCATCTTCTGGGTCAGCTCTTCCATCTCCTCGCCTGTGATGGGCGGGTAGTTGATCTTGCGCACGTCGCCGTTGATGCGGCAGTAGGGCGGCGCTCCGCCCTTGAGGAACACGTCCGAGGCTTTATTGTCGGAAGCGAAAGTCAAGAAGGAATCGATGTCGAAAGCCATAGGTCAAATCCAGAAGTCCAGGGATTGAGAATAGAAGGTGCAGTCGGAACGAGCGCGCTGCAAGTACTTGCCCGCAGCGTGTGCTTCCTCTTCTGCTACTCGCGACGGCTCAATGAAAGCGCGGCTCCGGCGATCAGGCAGGCAAAGGCGAGCACAAAGCACAGCGTGGCCACGGGAGCGTTCTCGGGGTCGGCGGCCAGGCCAGAGCGAGCCGCGGCCTCCACGTTACGATAAATCGAGTCCTTGATCAGAAACCCGAAGGCGAACAAGGCCCAGCCCGCCGCCGAGAGCAGCAGCCCGAAGTCGCTGTGGGAGTCCGAGCCCTTGAGGAACGAGTAGCCATACCACAGGGCCGGAGCCAGGCAGGGCAGAGCCATCAAGAAGTAGGCGCGCTCAACCGGAATCCACTCGCGAGCCAGGCCCACGCCCACCAACAGGGCGTAGCCCGCCAGCGCCAGCGAAGCCAGAATCGAGGTGCGGTAAAGAATCCAAAACGAATGCGGCGGGTTCGAGGTACGGGAAGCAGGCAACACAACGGCAATTCTACCCAATCCCGAGCCAAAACTTGCGCTTTCCGATTTTGACGTGGCGGGCCTTCGGCTGGTGGTGAATCTGTCAGCCGCCTGCAAGTACTTGCTGTGCCAAACTCGCGACTTCACCGCCAGCCGAAGGCCCGCCACCGTGCTATGCCTGCCAACCTCGCGATTCTGCGCCCAGCCCTTAACGAAATCCTCGAACGCGCCATCGAAGCCCGCGCCTTTCCAGGCTGCGTCGTCCTCCTCGAATGGCGTGGGCAAGCACTTGTGGCCGAGCGCGGGCAACGTGGCTATGAAGCGCCCTTCGATCAACCTGCCACCCAGCGCACCGTTTATGATCTGGCCTCACTCACCAAGCTGTGGACGCTTTCCGCTGCGCTGCTCTCGATGCGCGAGCGCCGCCTGAGCCCTGACACGCCACTGTTCGAGCTGCTGCCCGAGTTCGACTCACCGGACAAGCGCGCGATTACGCTGCGGCACTTGATGATGCACGCGAGCGGCATCTCCTTCGCGATTCAATCTCTGGCTCCCAAAGCGGTGCCCGAGCCCGTGCCTCGCGAAGATTGGCTCGGGCGCATCGCCTCCGAGCCGCTGAGTTCAGTTCCAGGCCAGAGCGTGCTGTACTCGTGCACCAACTACTTCCTGCTGGCGCGGGCTTTGAAGATGGACGAGCCCAACAGTCTGCTAAAGGCCTTGATTGCGGACGGGCGCGACTTGTACGCAGGTAGCAGTCGCGCCTCACTGACGCTGCACCCAACGGGCTTGCCTCGTCGTTATGTTGCGCCCACCGAACGAGATCCAGCAACAGGCGCATTCCTCCACAGCGTCGTCCACGATGAAGCCGCCCGCTTCTGGTCGGGCGGGCCGCGCTTCTCGTTTGCGGGCAACGCGGGCCTGTTCGGAGACATCAACGCCATGGCTGGGTTCGTGCGCTTGTGGCTGCGCGAAGGAATTTTCTATCCCGGCGACATTGAGCGCGCTTTGAGCAACACCTTGCCCGAAGGCACGGACGGCACGCGGCGCGGCTGGGGCTGGCAGATCGACAACCCTTTGTTCTGCGGGCGCGTTGGCACCGATGCTCCGCGCGGTGCCTTTGGGCACGCGGGCTTCACCGGCCCGACGCTGTGGGCGCACCGCGCTACGCAGAGCGCTTGCATTATCCTCAACAACCGCGTGCACCCCAGCCGCGAGAGCCCGAACCGCTTTCCCTTCCACCGCGAAGTTGGCGCTCTGCTGGGCCGCTTCATCGCCGCGCACGAGCCCGAGCATTTCGATTCGCCAACGCCTTCCACATGAACTCAATCCGATCCACAAGTACTTGCAGCGTTCTGCTGTGCCTCTGCCTCGCCGCTCCGCTGCGCGCTCAGCAGACCTCAACCCAAGCGCCCCCGATTCAAGCGCCTGCGACTCAGGCTCCGGCCTGGCGCTTGAGCGAGGCGACGCGGGCTCGTCTGGATTCGATTCTGGCGACTCCAAGCGCTGCGAGCGGGCGCATCGGGCTGGAAGTGCGGTTGCTGGGGCGCGCCTCCACCTCGGCTCAGTTCCCCTCGACTCCGCTGGCGAGCGGGCCTCAGACTTTGTTCGAGCACGACGCGGCCAAGCGGTTCCTGCCCGCCTCGAACATCAAGATGTTCACCGTGTCGAGCGCCCTCAAGTACTTGGGCGCCGATTTTCGCGTCCAGACGCGGCTGCTGGCCACGGGAAGGCGCGTCGGCTCGACCTGGCGCGGCGACTTGTTCCTGGTCGGAGGCGGCGACCCGACGCTTGCAACTTCAGATCTGCAGAACTTGGCTCTTGCCCTGCAAAAGCGGGGCATCAAGAGCATTCAGGGCCGCATTATTGGCGACGGCTCGGCCCTGCACGCCGAGGCCTTCGGGGGCCGCTTCCCCGACACCTGGGCTCTGGATGATGCGCTGTGGTATTACGGCGCTCCGATCTCGGCCCTGGCCATCGACCGTAACCAGATCGACATCACGCTCGCCTCCACTGAGCCGGGGCAGCTTGCCAAGCTCAGCACAGGCGCGCCTGCCGACTTCCCGATCATCAACCGCGCGCGCACAACCGAGCCCAAGTCGCCCCAGGCCATCAACATCGGGCGCGCCGATGCCAACAACGTGCTCTCGAATACGCTTTCCATCGAGGGCGATCTGCCACTGGGCGCGCGCTACACCGACGGCGTGGCCGTGCCCGATCCTCCGCGCCGCGCCGCCTGGATTCTCAAGCGCGCCCTGCTGAGCCTGAACATCAAGGTCAGCGGAGCCGCAGCCAACGGAGCGTTGGGGAACCGAGCCTCGGTTGAGCTGGCGCGCCACGCCTCGCCACCTCTGAGCGCGATGGCCAGCTTCTGCCTTAAGCCCTCGGACAACCTGAGCGCCGAGATGATTTTGCGCCTGACGGCTCTGCACGCGGGCTCCCCGCCGCGTTCGGGCACCGAGGTGCGCGCGCACCAGATGATGCGCGGCTGGCTGAGCACGATCTCGCCCCACGTCTCGGACGCTCGCTTTGTGGATGGCTCCGGGCTGGGCCGCTACAACATGATCTCGCCTCGCCTCGCCGTGGACTTGCTCTCGGCTGTTGAGCATCTGCCGCCAGCTGAGGGTCGCGCTTTCTGGAACGCGTTGCCTATCGCGGGCGTGGACGGCACCTTGAGGAAGAGGATGAAGGGAACTTCGGCCCAGTCGAATGTACGTGCCAAGACGGGCTCGTTCTCGCTGGCCTCGTCGCTCTCGGGCTACCTCACGACGCGCGATGGCTTTCGCCTGGCCGTCTCGTTCCTGTCCAACTTCGGCTCGACTGACGAGATGCGTGGACTGCAAAACCAGGTCTTCCACAGCCTGGCCGATGCGCAGTTGGAAGCCTCAAGCCCTTGAGGCGCTGGCCTTCCTCAAGCAGTTCTCAGAAGAGATTCGCCATGGCGTACAGCTCGTAGGAACATGGCTTGCCATGTCCTACCCAGTTGGCGGTGCTGTAAGTGCAGAGCGCTTCAAGCCTCATTGGGCCGGCTCTTCGGGAGAGCCTGCAAGTACTTGCCAAGCCATTATGCAGAAAAAACTCCTCGTGCCCATGTTCTGCCTGGCCTTGCTGAGCGCGGGCGGCTTCTCTCCGCGCCAGACAGGTCGGGCCGCGGTGCTGGCGGGCGATTATTCGTGGACGCACGACCCTTCGCGCATCCTCAAGTGCAACGGCAAGTACTTCATCTACCTCACAGGAGACAACATCCCGATGAAGGTTTCGACGGACCTACTCACCTGGAAGAAAGGGCCCAGCGTGCTCGCCAAAGTGCCCGACTGGGCGCGCCAGGCCGTGCCCCTGGCCAAGAATGACTTCGCCTGGGCGCCCGACGTGATCTTGGTGAACAACAAGTACTTGCTGTTCTGGTCCTTCTCGACTTTCGGCTCGCGCGTCTCGGTCACGGGCCTGCTTTCGAGTCCGACTTTAGATCCCCAGGCTCCGGGCTACAATTGGAAGGACGAGGGCCTGGTGCTGGCCTCGACGCGCGCCAGCGACTTCAACGCCATCGATCCCGCTCCGATCTTAGACGAGCGCGGCGACTTGTGGCTGGCCATAGGCTCGTGGAACAGGGGCGGCATCAAGCTGGTGAAGCTGGATAAGAGCACGGGCAAGCCCCTGATGGCCCCCGTGACTGTCGCCGCCGGACAGCGCACGGGGCCTGAAGCGGCTTATCTGCACTTCAGGGGCGGCTGGTATTACCTGTTCGAGAACGAGGGCATCTGCTGCGCGGGCATGAACAGCAGTTACAACATCCGCGTGGGCCGCTCCAGGAGCATCGCTGGCCCTTACTTGGACAAGGAAGGCCACGACCTGGGCAAAGGCGGCGGCACCCTGTTCGCGGGCACCGAAGGCGACGTGGTTGGGCCGGGCCACGTGGGGATTTACTCGCAAGATGGTATCGATACCCTGACGTTCCACTACTACGACCCGCGCTCGAACGGAGTGCCGACTCTGGGTTTGCGCACGCTTTCCTGGGGCGCGCACGCCTGGCCTTCGGTTGCGCCCGAGCTGGCTCCAGGGCGCTACAGCATCGTGTCGCAGGCGAGCGGGCTGGCCCTGGGCATCGCCAACAACAAGCCCGACGATGGCAACCCCATCGACCAGTTCGAGTATCGCGGCGGGCCAACCCAGCAATGGAACGTGAGTTCAGTGGGAGACGGCACTTTCGCCATCAGCTCGATGGGCACGAGCAAGTACTTGGACTTGTTCGGGTGCAGCACAGCCGAGGGCGCCAAGATCAGCCAGTATCCCTGGCTGAGCAACGACTGCCAGAAGTGGCGCATCGAACCCCTGGGCGACGGCTCGTTTCGCGTGATGTCCAAAGGCGGCGGCACGGCCCTGACGCTGCCAGGCAGTTCGAAAGTTCCTCTGGCTCAGATGCAAGGGCAAGCCTGGCGCAACGAAGCCGGCCAGCACTGGCTGTTCAACAAGCTGCCTTGAGCGTCCTGAGAAGATTCACCACAGAGAACCACAGAGAAGAACCTGAGAAAGCACCAACGCGCACTTGCACTGCTCTATCTACCTCTTCTGTGGCTCTCCGTGGTCATCTGTGGTGAATCCTCCACAGACGCTCAAGTACTTGAGGCCTCACTTACCGCCTGTGTAGGCCACGCGCCAGATGCTGTTGGTCGCGTCATCGGAGACGAGCAGAGCGCCATCGCGAGCGACCGTGACTCCCACGGGGCGGCCCCACACATCGCCTCCAGCGGTGACGAAGCCGGTCAGGAAGTCTTCGTATTCTCCTGTGGCGCGGCCATTTTGCAGCGGAACGCGGATGACCTTGTAGCCCGTGCGGTGCGAGCGGTTCCAGGAGCCGTGCTCAGCCGCGAAGCCATCGTTTTGGAAGGCGCGCGGGAACTGGCTGCCGGTGTAGAAGGTCATACACAGCGAGGCCGAGTGCGATTGCAAGAGCACATCGGGCACCAGGACTTTGTCTTTCAGCTCGGGGTGCTTGCCTTCGTGACGCGGGTCCTGGTTGCCTCCGATGTAGAACCAGGGCCAGCCGTAAAACCCGCCGTCCGTGACGTGCGTGATGTAGTCGGGCACCAGATGATCGCCCAGGCCATCGCGTTCATTGACCGAGCACCACAGTTGGCCCGTTTGCGGCTGGATCGCCAGCCCTACGGCGTTCCTGATGCCCGAGGCGAAGACGCGCTCGTTCTTGCCGTCGGGCGAGAACTCGAAGATGCGGGCGCGGCGTGCTTCGCCCTCGTTGTCGTCCACGTTCGAGCGCGAGCCGACCGAGATGAACATCTTCCTGCCGTCTCTGGAGAACACGATGTCGCGCGTCCAGTGCCCGCCTCCGCGCAGCCGACCTCCGCCGGAGATGTCGTCCACCATGACTTGCTCCGCTCCGCTCGCCTTGAGGTCGCCGTTTTTATAGGGGAAGCGCACCACGGAATCGGTGTTGGCCACGTAAATGAACTGAGGCTGCGGGCCGGGCGGGTAGAACGCGATGCCAAAGGGCTGCTTGAGGCCCTCGACGAAGACCTGGTTCACATCGGCCTTGCCATCGCCGTGGGTGTCGCGCAAGACGCGCAGCCTGTTCGCTCCGCTCTCGGCTACGAAGACATCGCCGTTGGGCGCGGTGATGATCTTGCGCGAGTTGTCGAGTCCAGTAACGAACTGAGTTACCTTGAACCCAGCCGGAGCCTGAGGCCAGGCGCCTTCGGGCCGGGGCACGATGTGCGCGCCGTTGTCCACAGACTGCGTTTGATAAGGCTTGTCCAGGTCAGCCGTGGTCAGGTGGCGGCGCACACCGGGAGCATCCGTTGTCCAGTCGCCGCGAGCGGCCTCTCCCGTCAGCACAAGGGGCTTGGCCGTCGAGCCTTTAGTCTCCTTGGACTTGACGGCGGGCGCGGGTTCGCTCTGGGCGCTGGCCTGGGGCGTGGCGGGCAGTTGCGACAGGCAGCCAGCGACCAAGAGCGCGGCGCCCGTGGCTGTCAGCAGGAAGGGAGCACGGTTGGAAGAGATGAACTTCATAGCCCGTAGTTTAGGGATTGCCAATCCTGAGTGTGGTACTTCAAGTACTTGTACTCGGCGTGCTGGAACAGGCAACACAAGGGCAACGTGAGGGGTTTCTCGCTCGTCTACGCGAGGCGCTTTCGCAGGGGCGGACACGTTGGCCCCGTTCATCCATAATCTATTGGCGCTCCACCTCGAATAATCTGCGCGGTGGCAAGGAGAAATTGTGACCACAACAGCCAAAGAAGCCCGCCTCCAAGAACTACTTGTCGAGCTCGAAGGCAAGAGCGAAACCACCCAGCGGCCCATCATCGACGAGATCGTCAAGATGGGGCCTTGGACCATCAAAGTGCTCTCCAAAGCCCTTTCAGCGGGCTCGACCTTCCAGGTTCGTATGGCGGCTGCCACTTCGCTGGGCGAGCTGGGCGACCCCAAGTGCGTCGATCCCCTCGTCACCTCACTCGCCGACTCCTCGCTCAACGTGCAGCGCGCAGCCGCCAACGCCCTGTCTCTGCTGGGCGAGCCCGCCGTGGAGCCTCTGCTGGTCTCGCTGGAATCAACTGACGATTCGGTGCGCCGTTGGAGCAGCGAAGTGCTGGGAAAAATCGGCAACAAACGCGTGGCCGGGGCTATCATCACGCGCATTCACACCGAGTCCACCGAAGTGCAAAAGGCCATGGTCGTGGCTCTGGGCGAGTTGGGCTCCTCCAAAGCCACCGAGTCTCTGCTCAAGTTCATCGACGATGAGAACATCGACCTGGTGCGCTTTGCAGCTGAGGCTCTGGGCAAGCTCAAGGACGAGCGCGCCATCGACGCCTTGATCGGCTGCTTGGACTCGCCTTCGATTGATGTGCGCAAGGCCGCAGCCGATGCTCTGGTGCGCATCGGCGAGAAATCGGTGCCGCCTTTGACGACGGCTCTGGAATCCTCGAACCACAACGTGCGCCGCTGGGTCGCCGAGGCCCTGGGCGAGCTGCGCGACAAGAGGGCCGTGGATGCTCTGGTGCACGCTCTGGTCGATGACAACGTGCGCGTGCGACGCTACGCGGCCCTGGCCCTGGGCAAGATCGGCGAGCCCACTTCGGCTCAGCACTTACAGTCTCTGCTCAGCGATTCGATTCAAGATGTGCGCTACGCCGCTGTGAAAGCTGTGGCCTCGATCGGCGGTAAGGCGGCTCTGGAGCCCTTGACTACTGCGCTCAATGACCCTGACTGGGTGGTTCGGCTGGCTGCGGCTCAGGGGCTTGGGGATCTTGGCGATGTGGCGGCTGTGCCTCCTTTGTGCGACTGCTTGAAGGACAAGGAGTGGAGCGTGCGCTTCCACGCGGCCCTGGCTCTTGGCGAAATCGGCGACTTGAACGCGGTCATCCCGCTCATCAAGGCCCTGGGCGACAAGCGCGAGAACGTGCGTCGTGGCGTGGTCGAATCTCTGGGGCGCCTGGGCGACAGGCGTGCTGTCTCGGCTCTGGAGCGCCAGCGCAAGAGCGACGAGCACCTGGTCACGGCCATGATCGACATGGTGCTGCCCTCGCTGCGCCGTGGCCGCAAGGTCGAGCCGCGACGCGAGCACCTGCTCACGCCTCAGCCCGTGATCAACACCGCGACCATCAAGCCCAAGGCCGCGATTTTGGCGGCTCAGGCGGCCATGGCTCAGCGCGCGGTGCAAAGCGCGGCCATGCAAAGCGACCTGGACCCTGAGCTGGGCGATGTTATTGATGCTCAGGCCATAGCCGCCGAGCTGGGCACCGACCTGAGCGACACGCCCGATGTGGACGATCCTGCCCTGCAAGCTGCGGCCCTGCGCGACAGCAACAGCGACAGCGACCTGAGGGCGGATCTGGGCGCTGACGCCGATTTGGAGGCGGGCCTGGTTCCGGCCCCGAACATGGACGACGTTCCCTCCGCACTCGAGGATTTGTAAGCCGGCGCAACACAAAAGCCCCTCAAGTGCTTGGGGGGCTTTTGGCATTCCAAAGCGCTGTAAGTACCGCTGTAAGTACTTGGTGAAACGGTTTATGGCCAAAGATAAGAAGAAAGAGAAAAACAAGCTGCTGGCTGACGAAACCATCGCGGCGAACCGGCGTGGCAGGTTCGACTACGAGATCGAGGAGACCATAGAAGCGGGTCTGGTTCTCACGGGAACCGAGGTCAAGAGCGCGCGCTTGAGCCAGGTTCAGCTCGCTGAGTCGTACGCGCGTTTGGAGAAGGGGCCAAACGATGTGCCCGAAGTGTGGCTGCACAACGCCCACTTCGCGCCTTACGCACCTGGAGCGGCCTGGGCCATGGAGCCCAGGCGCAAGAGGAAGCTGCTCCTGAAGCGCGAGCAGATCAACCGCCTGATCGGGCGCGTGCAGCAGAAGGGCTACACCATGGTGCCGCTCAAGATGTACTTCACGAGGGGCCGCGCCAAACTCGAATTAGGCGTAGGCAAGGGCCGCAAAACCCACGACAAGCGCCGCGCCATCCAAGATCGCGAGCTCAAGCGCGATGCGCAGAAGCAGGTTTTGGATCGTTAGCTCTGGAGCTTTGAGCGGTGAGCTTTCAGCCTGCTCGCTGCAAGTACTTGCGCATCGCGAAGTTGTTTAAGCAATGATTGCTCTCCGCTGAAAGCTTTCCGCTGACGGCTCAAGAAATGGTAACATCGCGCGCGGTTTTGTTTGCCTTCATTGGCGGATGCTTTTACCTGATCGCAATTGTGAACGCGCTGCCGCCGCTGTTTTATGCCTTGATGTGGCTGACGGCGGGCATTGTGACCTCGTGCTTTGGCATTGCGCTGCTCTCGCTGTATGGCCTGCGCACGTGGTGGCGTCTGGAAGCCAAAGGCGTTGCTCAGGCTGCGCCCGATTCCGTTCTGGCTGCTGCGCGCGACGATGGGGAGGTTGCTTCAGGCTCCTCGTCCTCGCTTCAGCCTTCCCAGGCCTGGGATTATGTGGCGGGCGCGAGCGTGGGGCTGAGGCTGGAGATCGGGAACGCGGGCACCTTCAACAAGAGCGGCCTCGTGATTGAGGTGCATTTGCGCGCGCGGGAGCCCGCTCTTGAGTTCGAGCCGGGCGAAGCGCCTGAGCCCGGAGGTGTTCGGGACGTGAAGGCGCGCGCGGCTCGGGCCGGAGCGGTCACGGTGCGGCGCTTCTTGATTGAGGCGCTGCCTTCGCGCGCTGTTTTATTGACGTTCCTGCCCCTGCACGACCTAGAGCGTGGGCGCTACGAAATTCTTCTGGTGCGCGCGGTGGGCTCGGATGTGCTGGGCCTGTTCCGCCCGCGCAAGAAAATCCCCTCCTCTTCGCTTGAGCGCGCCGTGCTGAGCCAAGGGCTGGCTGGGGCGGACGCAGATTCCAACGTAGGAAACGCGAACGCGGGCGACGCTGTTGTGGTTGTGGGGCCGCGTGTGGTGCGTCTGGGGCGCGGTGGAGCGGGGCCTGCGCTGGGCTCGGGAGGGCGGGGCAACAACACGGCGGCTCAGGCCGGGCGCTCGGATGAGTTCGGCGGCACGCGTCCTTACGTGGCTGGCGACGACTTGCGCTTTGTGCACTGGAAATCCACGGCGCGCCGTGGCGAGATGGTGGTGCGCGAGTGGGAGCGCGCCACTCTGCGCCGCTCGGTCGTGCTGTGGGACGGCGCGGCGTTTCCGTTTCCTGTTTCGGCTCAGGCGCGGCGTGGCTCAAGCCGACGCCAGCCTCGCAAGGCTGAGCAAGTTGGGGTTTTGGGCCTGGTCAAGTACTTGTCGGCGCATCGTGCTCGGGAGGCGGGGCTTGGGCGGGGCGAGTCGAGCCCGGCGTGGCAGCGTGGAGTGGAGTGGTCGCTGGAAATCGCGCTCTCGCTGACCGAAGCGCTGGCCGCAGGTGGCGAGCCGTGCGCTTTGTGGAGGCTGGACACTGCGCCCGCGCGCGTGGAGATCGCGAACGCCGCGGCTCTGGCTCGGGCTGCTGAGCTGCTGGCCGATGCTCGGGCCGAGCGCACCGCGCCGCTTTCCGAGGCTGTGCAAAGCGTGCTTTCTCAAGGGCAGGCCGCCACACGCGACCTGGAGGCCCGGAGTTTCCTCTTCGCCCTGAGCGGCTCGCCCTCGCTGCTGGCGGCGGCGCGGCGCCTGCGCCACGTCACGGTTGTGCTGATCGACATCTCGCGCCTGGACAACGAGCACAGCACGCGCGCGCACCAGGCGGCCTGGCGCGGCTGGAACCAGGCTCTGGACGAAGCCGAGTCGATGCTGCGCGAGGCCGGCCTGCGCGTCCTGCGCCTGCCCCCTGAGCCCTCAGACCAGCCCCAAGCCCTCACGAGCGCCCAGAACCCGGACTCTGCCACGCGCGAGGCCCTGCGCCTCCTGCTCGATGAGCGCCCGGAAGCGCGTCCCAGGAGCAGAGCAGGCGAGCCCGCTCCAGGGGCGCGCGGCGGGCGTTGAAACCGCTTTGATCGGTGTTTATTAGGCGAGCAAGAATCTCCGGGTCTGTCTGGTAGAGGCGAGGGAACCTCGGCCCTACAGAGGACGCACTTGTCGATGGGAGCGCGGCTTCAAAACCCTCTGTTCCCCAAGTACTTGCAGGGTCAGCGAGTGGGCGCCCGAGATGAAGAACGTAACGATGAGCAGCAAGGCCGTGGTTTTTGATTCGCCGGTTCGGGTGCCCGCGCGTGGGCAGGGCTCGCGCTCGGGCTGGGAGATGGGCATTCGCTACAGTGCGGCCTACGCCTGCACGCTGATTGCGGTGGCTGCGGCTCAGCTTGTGGTTCCCACCTCTATGGTGCTGCTGCTGGCTTACATCACGGTGGCCGGGCTGCCTCTTTCGCTGTGGCTGCGGCGCGCGCGTCGTGTGGGTCGGCTGCGCATTGCGGGGCGTCCCTTTCCTCGGCCCTGGATCAACGGGGGCGTGATGCTGGCCACGGTTGCGGTCTGTGCTCACGTGCTGGGGCCGAGCGTGCCTCTGGAAGCTGCGCGCCTCTTCGATCTTTCGATGGCCACGCAGACGGTTAAGCTCTTGATGCAGGCGTTTCTCATTTTTGGCGTGTGCCGCTGCCTGGCCATCCTCAATGACAAGGATGCCGTGCTGTGTACGGTGCCCTCGTTCTCGGTTCTGCTGCTGCTGATCGTGATTCACAAGGGAACCGAGGTGGTGGCCTTCTTCTCGCTGTGGGCCATCGCGGCTTCGGTTCTGCTTTCGCTGGACTTCCGCTCGGATGTGCGCCACTCCTGCTCAGCCACGGTCGCGGCGCTCTCGCCCAAGCAGGAGCTTAAGCTCTCGGCGCGCGGGCTGGCCATCGTGCTGGGATTCTCGCTCTCGGCCACGGCGCTACTGTCCTACGGCGTGGCACAGGACGAGGGTTCGGGGCCTGACGAAAACTGGATTTCCAACCTGACCTCGCGCCTGAACGGCTTCGCGCAGGACACGAGCGCCGCTTCGGGCAACGGCGGCCCCGAGCGCCAGATCGACTACTCGACCCTGCCCTCGACTCCCCTGCGCACGCGGCTGTGGGCGATCAAGACACAGAGAACAGACAACTGGCAGGACGTGCGCCCTCTCTACTGGCGCCTGTTCACGCTCTCGCAATATGATGGGCACTCGTGGTCCCAGCTCGGAGGCCAGGGGCGCGTCGTCAAGCTCGGCCTCCTGAATCAGACGCGTTGGCCCCTGGACTCCGTGACCCTGGAAGGCGTTTCCTCGGATCGCGCTCCTCTGGATGGCTCTTCCCTGGACGGCCCCACCCTCAACTCCCAGCCGCGCCGCGCCTTCGACATCGAGCGCACCGGCGTTCCAGAATCGCGAGCGCTCTACTTCGGCGCCGCCCAGAAGCCCACAAGTACTTCGGATGCTGCTTCAGGCGCGGGCGTGGGCGCGGTGCGGCTGCGACAGTATATTCTGGCCCTGTCGTCCAACACGGGCTTCGTGCCCATTCTGCCAGGTGCTACGGCCATTCGGTTCCAGGGGTCTCAGCTGCCCGTGGTGCACGAGCGAGGCGATGCTTCGCTGGACGTGGGCCTGATGCAGCACGGCACGGACACGCGTGTGCAAAGCGATGTGGCGCCTCTGGAAGAGTTCGGCTTCAGCAAGGGGACGCGCCCCCTGTCAACGCGCCCACCGTCCAGGCTCATCGCGCATCCCAGGCTTGTGCTCTCGCCCCAGGACGAGCGCCTGTATCTGCAGCTGCCGCGCACCTTGCCGGCTCGCGTGCGGGCCTGGGCGCGCCGAAAACTGCGCGGGGCCTTGCCCGATGAGTCGAACTTCGAGCGAGCGAGCCGGCTGGCCAGGGCGCTGCAGGAGGGCGCGTTCTACACGCTGCGCCCTCCCCTGGTGCCCCCGGATCGCGACGCGACCGACTTCTTCCTCTTCGACTCGCGCCGTGGCTACTGCACTCACTTCGCGGGCTCGCTGGCCGCGACCTGCCGCACGGTCGGCATCCCCTCGCGTATTGTGTCGGGGTTCACCAACGCCGAGTGGTCGCAGCAGTATCCCGGCTTCGCTGAGCTGCGCGAGAGTGGCTCGCACGCCTGGGTCGAGATCTGGGAGCCGGGCTGGGGCTGGGCTCTGGTGGATCCCACGCCTCGCGAAAGCCGGGGCAACAACGCGTCCTCGCTCTTGCAGTCCTGGGAAGATATGCGTGGCATCCTGGGCGAGTTCTTGGTCAAGCACTTCGCGAGCCTGCCTCTGGCCTGGCCTCTCCTGGGCTCGGCTCTGGCTTTGACTCTGCTGGTGCTCAGCACACGAGCGCGCTTGTGGCGCGCCTTGCGAGCACCCGAGCCCGGAGCCGCCTCGCGCGAGGCTACTCTGGCGCGCGAAACCATCAGCGCCTTGTTCCAGCGCGCCGCCCGCACCATGAGCCGCCGCTTCCGCCCTCGCGCACCCTGGGAAACGCCGGGCGAGTGGCTCCAGGCCGCGCTTCCCACGCTCAACCTGAGCGACGAAGCTCCTCTGCGCGAGCTGTTCGAGCTGTATGCTCTGGCTCGGTTCTCGCCTTACCCCCTGGACATCACGCAAGCCAGGCAAGCGCAGCAGGCTCTCCAACGCTTGAAGTGGACCAGGAAGTCCAGGCCTCAGACTAAGCCCAGAGCAGCAGCGCCCAAAGAAGCGGCGCCAGTCGGGGAGGCTTGAAACTTGAGCGTCTACGCGATGACACGCTGCAAGTACTTGATGCGCCTTCGGCTTTGGAGCTTCAGCTTCGGCTTTGAGATCCCGTTATGAATTCTTTGCACGACCACCTGGTCATCGCCGGAGGCGCGGGCTTTCTGGGCCAGGCTCTGGCTCGCTCCTGGGCGCGGCATCGCGGCGATGTGGTGGTTCTGACCCGCTCTCCACGCCTCAACTTGAGCCTGGGCGCCAACACGATTTTCTTCGTGCCCTGGGACGCGCGTCGCGTCGGCGTGTGGAGCAAGTACTTGGAAGGCTCGCGCGCCCTGGTCAACTTCACGGGCCGCTCGGTCAACTGCCGCTACAACGCGCCCAACAAGCGCACCATTTTGCTCTCGCGTACGCTCTCGACGCGCGCTCTGGGAGCTGCGCTGGGCCAGGTGCAGAACCCGCCTGCGGTGTGGCTCAACTCGGCTTCGGCGACCATCTACCGCGACGCCCGCGACCGCGACATGGACGAGGCCAGCGGCGAAATCGGGAAGGGCTTCTCCGTTGATGTGTGCCGGGCCTGGGAGAAAACTTTCTTCGAGGCCGATCTTGGCCCTAACCAGAATCGCGTGCGCCGCGTGGCGATGCGCATGGCCATGGTCATGGGCGATGAGCAGGGCGGTGTGTTTGAAGTGTTCACGCGCCTGGCCCGCCTGGGATTCGGCGGGCCTCACGGCGGAGGCGAGCAGTTCGTGAGTTGGATTCACGTCCACGATCTCTGCCGCGCCATCGAATTCCTGATCGAGCGCCCGGAGCTAAGCGGAGCCGTCAACATCTGCTCGCCCAACCCGCTGCCCGAGAAGCAATTCCTGAAGGCCTTGCGTGCTGAGCTGAACGTTCCGTTCGGCTTGCCCACGCCGCGCCCACTTCTCGAAATTGGCGCGGTTCTGATTCGCACCGAGACCGAGCTCTTGCTCAAGAGCCGCCGCGTCATCCCACGGCGCCTGCTCGAAGCCGGGTTCAAGCTGGAGTTCCCAACGTGGAAAGAAGCCTCTCACGATCTGGTTAGCGCGATGAAGAGCGGCGCAAGTACTTGAGGTGTGGAGGTAGCTATTCTGATGAAGAACACTCGGAAGTGCCCCAAGTGCGGCAGCGGGCCGAAAAGTATTCTGCGCATTCCTGGCTCACGCAGCTACGATGAGAACAGCGTGCCCGCTGCGGGAAAGTGGATCCCGATAACGCGCCTGTTGCGCAGCGTTTGCGGCTACAGCGAGGAGTGGATCGAGTCGCCGCGCGATATAGCCTTGTTGCGCCGCCTGTATCCAATATCCAACGCTGCAGCAGGAAGATGAACGCGAGAAGAACAAGCGCTTTCCCGCAGCCTCCTCGCCCGATGCTCTTCCTCCTCTGCCGCGCTGCGCAGTGTGGCAGCCCGCTCGTTGACCTGGGCCACGGCCTGGCCTGCACACGCTGCGCGCCAGGCAGCTGCAAGTAGAGCCGCAAAAACACAAACGCCCGCCTCAAGTACTTGAGGCGGGCGTTTGGCTGTGCTAAGCGGGCTTTAGTTGTGCGTGGTGCCCTGAGTCGAGATCAGCGGCTCATCCACTAAGTGCGAGCCGATGAACCAGACTTGCAGCTCGTTAGTGCGCAGAACCTGCGAGACGAGCAGGTCATTCGTGCCGTCGTCGCCGGCTTCGTCGGCTTCCTTGGCGAACTCGTGCACTTCCTTCAAGATCAGCTCGTGCGCTTCCAGCAGGCGCGAGACCTGAACCGGAACTTCTTCCACGCCATCGGGCGGATTCTCGATCTTGCTCATCTTGGCCACGGCTGCGGGCATTCCCGTGGTCACGCCGCCCAGCAGCTGGATGCGCTCAGCGACGGTGTCGATCAGAAGAGACTGCTCCTCGTAGTGCTTGTCGAACAGCAAGTGCAACTGGTAGAAGGTCGCACCCGAGACCTGCCAGTGATGCTTCTTGTACATCGAGGCCAGTGTGATGGTGTCGGCCAGCACCTGGTTGAGCATTTCGACCGAGCGCTGGCGTGTCTCGCCGCTCATCGAAAGCGGCAGGTGACGCACCGTGCCGAATTCCTGGATGATCGGCCCGCGCTGCTTCTCGCGCAGCTGGTTGGAAACGCCGTCCGCGCTGACTTTGCCGTTCGAGTGGCCGTTGGCCTGGGCGTTCGCGACGCCTGATGTGTTCTTTGTGGTTGCCATATGTAAGGGAAACTCTCCTTGCGCTTAACTCCCGCAACTTGAGTGCCGCACGCGCGCAAAACAAAGCCTCAAGCACTTGAGGCCCTGTCTTGTCCCGCACAGAGCTGGGGATTTTAGCTCGCAGCCTTCGCGATGCACTCGCGCACGTACTCCAGGCTCTTGATTAAGTTCGCTTCTTTCTCCTCGCTCGTCTCGCCCGTGATGCCGCACTCGTAGGCCATGAAGCCCCCGAAGCCCGCCTCCTTGAGCGCCTTGAAGCCTGAGACGAAGTCGATGTCGCCGGTGCCGGGCTCCATACGCGTGTTGTCGGCCAGGTGCACGTGATCGGTGTACTTGCCGATTTCACGGAAAGCTTGAGGCGTCGATGTCTCCTCGATGTGCATATGGAAGAAGTCGCTCAGCAAGCCGATGCCACCTTCTACTCCGGCCTTTCGTGCTTCCTCAATGACCTTGACGCCATCTCTTTGCTTGCGCAGATAGTGCTGCTCGTAGCGGTTGAGCGGTTCGAGCATGAACAAGGTCTTGTGATCCATGGCGTGCGGCCCGATCTCCTTGCACGCTTCAAGCATGAGCGCGTCCTCGATCTGCAGCGGCGTCATCCACGGCGACAAATCAGGAACAGCGGGGCCGCCGAAGATCGGAGGCACAATTTGCCCCACAGCTCCGACCTCGCCGCAGAACTTCAAGATGGCCTTGGTGCCTTCAATCGAAGCCCGCCGCTTCTCTTTGTCGGGAGAGAGGAAGTTGAAGGCCGAGTTGCCTTCCAAATCGGCGTTGCCACAGACCGAGCAGATGGGAACCAGCCCGTTCACTTCATCGGCTGTCTTCTTGAGCCCTTCGATGCCGCCGCTAAAGGCGCTCAGCTCCAGCCCCTGCACGCCGTGATCGCGCGCCCACTTGGCCTTGTCCGATGTTCCCGTGCCCGGAATGAGCCCGAGCTGCAGTGCTACTTTCATTTTGGTGTTCTCGCGAAATTCTTCCAAAGCTAAACCGACTTCAGCGCGCGCCGCAAGTACTTGTGGCGCGCACTCAGTCAATGCGAACCTTGCTCAGTCCTTTCTCTGCGGGCGGAAACTGCGGGTTCATCGCTTCGAGCGTGTCGGCGATGGTGCGCGCGACTACTAAGTTGCGATACCATTTCTTGTTGCTGGGCACGATATACCACGGCGCGTATTCAGTCGAGCAGTTGCTAATGGCGTCTTCAAAAGCGCCCTGGTAATCATCCCAGAAGGCGCGTTCCTTGATGTCGTTGGAGGAGAACTTCCAGTTCTTCTCGGGCTCTCTTAGCCTGGATTCAAGCCGCCTCTTCTGTTCGTTCTTCGAGATGTGCAGGAAGAACTTGATGATCGCGGTGTTGTTGAGGCTCAGCATACTCTCCCACTCGTTGATCATCTTGAAGCGGGCGCGCCACACCTCTGCCTCGACCATCTTCTTGACGCGCACGACCAGCACGTCCTCGTAGTGCGAGCGGTTGAAGATCGTAATCATGCCGCGCGGCGGCGTCTTCTGGGCCCGGAGCCTTGAAGCTCCACACCTGGCAGCCCTGCGGATTCACGCCGCGGAAGACCCCCTTGATCGTGCCATCCTTGCCTCCGGTATCAAGGGCTTGCAGCACGATGAGCAAGCTTTGCTTGCGCTCGGCATAGAGCCGCGCCTGCAAATCGGCGATGCGCTTGCGCTGGGCCTTGAGCTCCTGCTCGACATCGGGCTTGGCGGCGTAGTGCTGCGAGCCGTTGGGGTCGATGTCCTTGAGCTTGAGCCTGGTGCCCGGCGCGACGCGCCAGTGGGTGTAGTCGGGCGCGTGCTCTTCTTCTGTAAGTACTTGCTCAGGAGCAGCCGAGGCTTTCCCGGCGTGCGAGGTCGCCTGAGGCGCTTCAAGTGATTTGGTGGGCTGGCTGTTGTTGTTCTTGCTCATAGTGTGGTTGGCTTTGGGTGCTGCTTCGCTTGCGGTGCTTTACAACTCGGCGATCAGGCTGCGCACCTTGGGCGCGTGCTCATCCAGAACCTGGATCTCGAATCCCGCGCGCCGCCCCAGGCAGCGAGCGTGGTAGCGGATGCCAATCGCGGCGATCTTCTGGTCGAACTTGTAGATCTGCACCGAGGGCGGCTGGCCCCACTCGCCCCAGTAGCGCAGCGAGACCACGGGCTCACCCAGCTCCCGAGCATCATCGACCGCGTGCGTCGCCTGCTTGTGCCACTCGATGGGCTTTCTCTTGCGCGCGCCGCCCGAGCGTCCTGGCCGCCGCCTGCTTCCTTTGCCACGGCTGCCAGCCATAGGCCTTCTCCTCGCTTGGAACGATGTGCTGCAAGTACTTGCAGCGCCCGATCTACTCGCTCTCGCTCTCGTAGCACGAGTAGTAATACGGCGTCTGGGCTTCAAACTCTCCGGCGCAGGTATCGACCATCTTATACACCGGCGCGATGCCCAGGCTCTTGCGCCGAGCGCGCACTTCCATTTCCTTGCAGCTCATCAGCTCGCCCAGCTGCTGGTCGTTGAAGCCCAGCTTCTTGGCCTTCAGCAGCTCCTCTCGACTCAGGTCGTGCAGCGAGCGGCCCTTCAAGGCTTGCTCGGCGTCTACCAGGCGCTGCAGCTTGTTGAGGAACCAGCGGTCGATGTTGGTGAGCTGATGGATCTCATCGACCAGCATCCCGCGCCTTAAGGCTTCTGCAATCACGAAGATGCGCTCATCGGTCGGCACGCGCAGCTTCTCCTCGATCTCCATCTCTGAGAGCATCCCGGTGTTCTTGACGCGCAGGCCGCGCGCTCCGACTTCAAGCGAGCGCAGGGCCTTCATCAAAGCGCCCTCGAAGCTCCTGTCGATCGACATCACTTCGCCCGTGGCCTTCATCTGCGTGGTGATGCGACGGTCTGAGGTGCTGAACTTGTCGAAGGGCCAGCGCGGAATCTTGACCACGATGTAATCCAAGGCAGGCTCGAAGCAGGCCAATGTCTTCTGCGTCACGGCATTGGGGATTTCATCTAAGTGAAACCCGATGGCGATCTTGGCCGAGACGCGCGCGATGGGATAGCCCGTCGCTTTACTCGCCAGAGCCGAAGAGCGGCTGACGCGCGGGTTGACCTCGATCACGTAATAGCGGCTCGAATGCGGGTCCAGCGCGAGTTGCACATTGCAGCCGCCTTCGATGCCAAGCGCGCGGATGATGTCCAGGCTCGCGGTGCGCAGCATCTGGTATTCCTTGTCCGAAAGCGTCTGCGAGGGCGCGACCACAATCGAGTCGCCGGTGTGGACGCCCATCGGATCGAAGTTCTCCATGTTGCAGATCGTGATGGCGGTGTCGTTGCCGTCGCGCATCACCTCATACTCGACCTCCTTCCACCCCTTGAGATACCGTTCGAGCAAGATCTGATGGATCAGCGAGCGGTCGATGCCCGAGCGCACGAACTTCTCGAAGTCGGTCTCGTTCCACGCGATGCCGCCTCCGGTTCCGCCCAGCGTGTAAGCCGGGCGAATAATCAGTGGGTAGCCGATCTGGTCGCGAAAGGCGCGCGCTTCCTCGACGGTTTCGCAGATGGCCGATTCGGGCACGGGCTGGCCGATTGCCTTCATCGTCTCCTTGAACAAGTCGCGGTCTTCCGCTTTCTTGATTGAGTCGAGCGGCGTGCCCAGTAACTCGACGTTGTATTTATCCAGAATTCCGGCCTCAGCCAGCTTATAAGCCAGGTTGAGCCCGGTCTGCCCACCAAGAGACGGCAGCAAACCATCGGGCCGTTCTTTGGCGATGACTTGTTCGAGGAAGGGGAGCGTGAGGGGCTCGATGTAAACGGCGTCGGCTGTCTCGGGGTCGGTCATGATGGTGGCCGGATTGGAGTTGACCAATACAACCGAGACGCCCTCTTCGCGCAGCGAGGCGCAGGCCTGGGTTCCGGCGTAATCGAACTCGGCAGCCTGCCCAATGACAATGGGGCCTGAGCCGATGACCATAACTTTGTGAATGTCGGAGCGCTTTGGCATGATGTTCAAGTACTTGCGAGCTTAATCTTCAGTGGTTGGGGCAGCGTGTGCGCCGCTGCTTCAGTGATACAATTGTTCAACAACAGCCCCGGCGATAGCATTGCCGGACCGACGCGCCTCCCAGCCCGCTCGGCGCGCGTTTCTCTTGCCCTCAAGCTCTGGCCTCCGCCTCAAGGACTTGAGCCTCGCCCAGCCTCTTCTGCGCCAACTCGAAATACTCGTCCTTCATCTCAACCCCCAAGTACTTGCGCCCCAGCTCCCGCGCTGCCAAGAGTGTCGTGCCGCTCCCAGCGAAGGGATCAAGCACCAAATCGCCAGGCTCCGAGAACAGCTTGATGAACCAAGCGGGTAGCTCGCGTGGGAATGCCGCCGAGTGGCCCTTGTTGCCGCACTCGGTTGCTAAATGCAGCACGTTGGTCGGGTAAGCCATGTCGCGCCCGACCCAGTTCGAGACGTTCTTGCCGAAGCCCGAGCCCACACGCGAGTTGTCGCGCTTCTCGTCGGTTTCGCTGAGCTTCTTCAGCCTCGACTTGGCCCAATCGCCAGTGGGAACCATCACTTCGTCTTGGAACATCTTGAAGTGCTTGGCCTTGTTGAACTGAAGGCAGCGCTCCCAGGCGTCGCGGAAGCGGTTGGGCCACTTGCCGGGCGCGCAATTGCGCTTGTGCCAGATGAACTCTTCGGTCCACCTCCAGCCTTGCTTGCGCATCGCCAGGATCAGTTCGAGCACGTAAGGGTGACGCTCGCCATCGACCGCCTTCTCCTTGATGTTCAAGATGAAGGTGCCTTCGGGCTTGAGCACGCGCCTTAGCTGCTCACTGATGGGCTCGAACCACGCCACGTAAGCGTCTGGGTGCACGCCGCCGTAAGTACTGGAGCGGCTGTCAGCGTAGGGCGGCGAGGTGATGATGAGGTCCACCGAATCGCTCGGGACGGCCTCAAGTACTTGCAGGCAGTCGCCGAGCAGAAGCTGGTCGTGCCACGTTTCGCTGAGGCTAATCGTGCTTCTCCTCGCCGAACTCGGCCTGCTCCTCGCGCGGCAGCTTGCTCTTGTCTCCGACCCAGTGCGCCTCTTCAGGCATCTCTATCTTGTTGTAAATCGCGTGCGGAGATTGGACGCGCAAGGCCCAGCCGTTGTCTCCGTAGCTCCAGTGCCACCACTCATCGGCATACGAAGTCAGGCCCGTGGGTTCCAGGATCGAGCGCAAGAGAGCACGGTTCGCGTGGGCGGTTGGGCTGAGGCCCCTGGCGTGCATCGCGGCCTGAGCCACATCAGTGAGCTCATAAGGCGAGGAGAAGTCGAGCCGAGCGCTCTGGGCGTCGATGATTTCCAGATCGACCGCCCCACCCGTGGTGTGCGGAGGCGGTGTGGCGGCATCAGGCGGCGCGGCGTAGCGCCCGTCCTCGCGTTCGAGCTTCTGCTGATCGACATCGCCCAGACGCTTCTTCGCTTCTTCGAGCGCATACTCCCACATCGCGCGTTGCACCTGGATGGGCCGGTAGCCTTCACCGATTTGCAGCTTCATGCTCGGATCGTGCTGCTTGAGGGCACGTGCGGCTTCACACAGCATTCGGGCCACGCTTTCGCGCACGATGTGGACGCGCGGGAAGTCGAACACCGGGTGCTGAGGCGCGAAGACAAGCTCAGGGCAGGCGGCCACGAAGTCAACTAAGGGCTCGCCGTTGTCACGGATTTCAACCGCGTCCAGCTCGTCCTGGTCTTCGGCGGCTTCGGGTTGGTTGTTGGATTGAGCCATGGGAGCTGCAAGTACTTGCTAAGCCTTCCTGCGCCCCTTGACCATCTCGGCGAAGCGATCGAAGAGATACGCGTTATCCTTGGGCCCTGGGCTGGCCTCGGGGTGATACTGCACCGAAAACGCGGGCCGCGTCCTGTGCTGAAGCCCCTCGACCGTGTTGTCGTTAAGGTTCAGGTGCGTGACCTGGACATCTTCGGGCAGCGAATCGGCTTCGATGGCGTAGCCGTGATTCTGGCTCGTGATGTGGACTTTGCCCGTCGTCAAGTCCTTCACGGGATGGTTCGAGCCGCGGTGCCCGAACTTGAGCTTGAACGTCTCGCCACCCAGCGCCTGGCCTAACAATTGATGCCCCAGGCAGATGCCGAAGACGGGAAGCTCGGGCTCGCGGACTCCCAACTCTTGAATCGTCTCGATCTCAGTCTGGAGCGAGCGCGGGTCGCCAGGCCCGTTCGAGAGCATGATGCCATCGGGCTGCCAGGCCATGATCTCATCAGCCGAAGCCGAGCAGGGCAGCACCACGACTTCGAGCCCGCGATCTTTGAGCGAGCGCAGGATGTTGAACTTGGTGCCGTAGTCCAAGACCACCACGCGCCCCAGAGCATCTAAAGGCATCTCCCACTGCGTTGCAGGCGTGTTGGAAGTACTTGGAGCTGAGCCCAGCGGCCCACCCGTCGATCCAGGCTCGCCCGGCACGCCAGTCGTGACGCCCTCACCGCTCTGCCACTGATAGACGCGCGCCGTCGAGACTTCACGCGCGTAGGTGCCCGTATCATACTCGGGCAAGTCTTTAAGGACTTGCAGGCCGCTCTCGCCGCTGTGCTCAGTCGAGATCATGCCCATCATCACGCCCTCGTCGCGCAGCTTGCGCACCAGAGCGCGCACATCCACGCCCTGGATTCCGACCAGCTTATTGGCCTTCAAGTACTCGTCGCCGCTCTGCTGCGAGCGGTAGTTCGAGGGCTCGTCGCACATCTCCTTCACGATAAAGCCCGCCACTTGCGGCCCGATGCTCTCAGCGTCCTCCGTGTTGAGGCCGTAGTTGCCAATCAGGGGATAAGTCAGCGCGACAAGCTGCCCGGCATAGGAAGGGTCGGTCAAGATCTCCTGGTAGCCCGTCATCGAAGTATTGAAGACCACCTCGCCGGTTGCGCTGCCCTCGGCTCCCACGCTGATGCCTTCATACACGGTGCCGTCAATCAAGATCAAAAGTGCTTTCATAGTGTTCAGCTCAGCTCCCGAATATCACCTGCCCGTCCACAACAGCTGCCTGCACCCGACCGCGCAGCTCCAGCCCATCGAAGGGCGTGTTCTTCGACTTGCTCGCCAGGGTTTTCGCGTCCAGAGTCCAAGTTGTGTCGGGATCGAAGACAATCACATCGCCAGGAGCGCCTTCCTTCAAGCTGCCGCCTTCGAGCCCAAGTACTTGAGCCGGAGCCGCAGTCATCTTGTGGATGATCTGGCTCAGGCTCAGGTGCCCGCGCAAGTACTGGAGGCTGGTCGCGAGCATCGTCTCGACTCCGATGATGCCAAATGGTGCCTGGGCGAACTCGCGCTCTTTTTCGTCGCGAGCGTGCGGCGCGTGGTCCGTTGCGATGGCGTCGATGGTTCCGTCCTTGAGCCCTTCGATGAGGGCTTCGACATCGCGCTGTGTTCGCAGCGGCGGGTTCATCTTGGCGTTCGTGTTGTAGCCGCGCACGGCTTCATCGGTCAAGGCGAAGTGGTGTGGGCAGGCTTCAGCCGTCACCGCAACACCTTCGGCTTTGGCGCGGCGAATGACTTCGACAGCCTCACAAGTACTTGTATGAAGGATGTGGATGCGGTTTCCAACTTCGCGGGCCAGGGCGCAGGCTCGAAAGACAGCGATTTCTTCAGCAGCGCGCGGCGCTCCGCGCAGGCCGAGCTCGTTGGAGACGACGCCCTCATTCATCAGCGCGCCGCCCTTTTCATAGGAGTGCGTGAGCGTGGTGTCCTCGCAGTGCAACATCACAACTAAGCCGCACGTCTTGGCGTATTGGAAGACGCGGCGCGCGAAGCTCATCTCCTGCATCGGGAAGGCATCGTCCGAAACCGCGACGGCTCCAGCAGCTTTCATGTCCGCGAACTCCGAAAGCGCCGTGTTCTTGGCCCCGAGCGAAACCGAGGCGATGGGCCAAATCTTGACCCCGTTGCCTTCAGTTCGCGCCCGCCCCAAGATGTCCGAAACAACCGAGCGGCAGTCGATGGCGGGCTCTGTGTTAGGCATCACGCAAATCTGCGTCACGCCGCCACGCGCCGCGGCTTGAGTCGCGCTCGCGGTGTCTTCCTTGTATTCCTGCCCTGGCGTGCGATGATGCACGTGCAAGTCGATCAGACCGGGCGCGACAACCAAACCACGCGCCTCAAGTACTTGCACGTTGTCCGCGCTGATGTTCTGTCCGATGCGCGCGACGCGGCCTTCGCGGATGAGCACATCGGCGGCTTGATCCAGGTTTTGTGAAGGGTCGAGTACGCGTCCGTTTTTAATCAGCAAGTTCATGGTTATTCCAGTGGCTTGAGCAATCGGATGTTGGCGATAGGAAAGCAGATGGTCTCCGAGTCCTTGCGCAGCCTGATCCACTGCGAGTCATAGGCTTCGAGCATTCCCTTGTCCGTGTATTCCGACTGGCCCGCCCGTGAGCGCACCTCAACATACTGCCCGAGTAAGTCACGCAGCACTTCATAATCGCCAGGCTTCATTCCTCGGAGCCTCCCATCACCAGATACAAGAGCGCCATCCGCACCGCGACGCCGTTTTGCACCTGATCCAGAATCACGCTCTGAGGCGAGTCCGCGACCTCATCCGAGATCTCCACACCTCGGTTGATAGGCCCTGGATGCATCACGATGGCGTCCGGCTTAGCTCGGCTCAAGCGCCTGGAGTTCATGCCATACAAGCTGGCGTATTCGCGCACGCCGGGCAGAAATGCGCCGTCCATGCGCTCAGCTTGAAGCCGCAGCAGCATCACCACATCGGCGCCTTCGATGGCCGCGTCGCAGTTGGTTTTCAAACGCGCTCCCGTGGACTCGAACTCGCGCGGCAACAATGTGTCCGGCCCGCACAGCGTCACGTTCGCGCCCATCTTCAACAGCCCCCAGGTCGCGGAGCGGGCCACGCGCGAGTGCAGCAAGTCGCCCACGATGGTCACGTCCAAGCCCTCGAACTTCCCCTTGCGCTCCTGGATGGTGAGCAAGTCGAGCAGGCCTTGAGACGGGTGCTCGTGGAAGCCGTCGCCCGCGTTGATGATCGGGATATCCACCAGCTGAGCCGCGAACTCAGGCGCGCCGCTCGCGGGATGGCGCATGACGACGCAGTCGGCTCCCACAGCCTTGAGCGTGAGCAGGGTGTCTTTGAGCGACTCGCCCTTGGCCGCAGAGGACTGCGCCACCGCGATATTGATGGCTTCGGCGGACATGATCTTGGCGGCTAATTCAAACGAGGTGCGGGTGCGCGTCGAGTTCTCGTAGAAGAGCGTAATCATCGCCCGCCCGCGCAGCGTGGGCACCTTCTTGACGCGACGCTGGAGGATCTCCTTCATGCGAGAAGCCGTGTCCAGAGCCAGTTCGATCTCGCCGCGCTCCATCTCGCGCAGCCCCAGAATGTCCTTGCGTTTCAATTTCATACGCTTCGCTTGGTGATGGGCAACGGGTGATGAGTTGGGCGCGGAGCAAGTACTTGACGCGCTCTTTCACCCACGATTCATCTCCGCCATCACTGCCGCTTGGCCTCCGCGTAGATGCTCTTCACGTCGGCGTTGAAGGGGTCGTCCCACCAGGCGCGGAACATCAGCACGTCACCGCTCTTGACCGCTTGCACCAGCTCGGCGTGCTTGCCCTTGGTGTCGCCATCAGACACGTTGATGACCGTGAAGGCGCGCGGGTAGAGCGCGCGCGCCCAGGCGGGCGTGCTGGTCACTCCGCCGCGCAGCTCATCGTAAGGAGCCGTCGAGCGGTAGTAGCGCGCGTCCTGCTGCTCGGGAATCAAGAGCACATCGGGCACAGCAGCGTGCACCTGCTCGAAGATCTGGGCCGGAATCGGCACGTTGGGATCGCCGTTGGAATCCACGTAGAACATCGTCGCGTTCCAACGCTTGCGAGCGTAGGTGATCTTGTCGATCAAGGTCTGAGCCGGGTTCTCGGTCTCGACTTGCTGCACCGTGTTGTCGTAAGCGCCTCGCACCGGGCGCTGAGGGCGCACACACAAGCCGACCTTCAAGCCGCCGTCCTTGAGCACCTGGAAGAACTCATCGGCTATCTTTTCGGACTCGGGCGGCAGCGAGCGCGGGTCGCCGATGTAAGAAGTCGCGTGCGGAAACTCCTGGCCTTCCAAGTCCCACACGATGACGCCCTGAGCGTTCATGGCTTTGCACACGCGCACCGTGTTGCGCGCGTAGTCAAGCATTCGCTTCCTGAACTCAGCGGTGTTCGAGACATCGAGCTTGGGATCAAGAAGCCAGCCGCGAGGGTTCGTTTTGGAGTGGTGCCCCTCGTCCGAGGTCGAGAGCACGGCCATTCCGATGGGACGTCGATCGTCCCACTGGAAAACCATTGGGAACTGCCTCGCCCAATCCGCAAGTACTTGAGCGCGCACTTTCTGAATTTGGGCGCGCGTGCCGAAGTGCAGGACGAGCTTGATGTGCTCCGAAGCGCCCGGCAGCAGAGGCTTGTCGATGTAAGGGTCGAACCTGCGGCCCAGCCAGTCCAGGCCCTGAGTCGAGGCGATGAGTGGATAGGTTCGGTGAGCGGGCCTGTCGATCGAATACGGGAAGCCCCAGATCAGCGGGCGAGCGGGCGTCTGGTTCTCGATCAGCACGTCCCAATCATCTTTGGCATCCGCGCTGGCGGCTTCGATGAGAGCGGGAGCATCGCGGTTCGGGTCCAGCCGAGGATCGCCATTGAAGCCCTGCGGCTGGGCGGGAAAGCGCAGCGTCAAGGGCTGCAAATCCACGCCGCGAATAATTTGGCCGCTGGTGTTCTGAATCTGGGCGTCGATGGAAAGGTCATCGCCCGCAGCGGTCCAGGTGCTGGAGGCTCGCAGCGAAGGGCCTTCGATGGTGACGCGCTTGCTACTCGCGTCGAGGAGGTGCTTGAGGCTCTTGGCATCGAAGGTCGCAGCCGAGCCATCCACGTTCTGCAGCGTCACTCCGCGAATCTGGAAGCCCTGGTAATCCTCGGCGCGCATCACGAACTCGTGCCCGTGCCACTGCAGCGACTTGAGCCCAAGCGAATCCAGCTCAACCCGCACCTGAGCCCGCGCACCTTGAACTGTGGCTCCCAATAGAGCCGGCATCAGAGCAACACAAGCTAAAAATTGCTTCTTCATCGCGCGTCCTCCTGCGGCTTCTTCAGCCGCACTTCGTCGAGCCCGTCCAGCTCGGACACAAGTACTTGCACCTTCTCGTCGCGCGCCGTGGGCACATTTTTGCCCGCGAAATCGGCGCGTATTGGCAGCTCGCGGTGGCCGCGATCGACCAGAACAGCGAGCCGAACCGAAGCCGGGCGGCCCAGGTCGTTGAGCGCGTCCAGGGCGGCGCGGATGGTGCGGCCCGTGAACAGAACATCGTCCACCAGAATCACGACCTTGCCCTCGATGTCAACGGGCACTTGAGTCGAGTGCAGCTGAGCTCGGTGGGTTGAGTAATCGTCGCGATACAGCCCGATGTCGAGCGAGCCGACCGGGACTTTTTGCCCTTCGATTTCTTCCAAGTTGTGGGCGATGCGCGCGGCCAGGGGAACGCCTCTCGTCGGGATACCGAGCAAGACGAGGTGGCTCACGCCGCGCTCGCGCTCGGCGATTTCGTGGGCCAGGCGGCGCAGGGCGCGCGCGATGTCGGCAGCGTCCATCAGCACGCCGAGAGCTTTGGGTGGTTTTTCGCGTGCCATGAGCTAAAGAAAAAGCCCCCGCGCTCCCCTCAAGTACTTGGTGCACTTGGGAGGAGCCGCGAGGGCTTTGAGGTTTTGAAGACAGAAGTGAATTTTCATCGGCGCCTTTGCTCGCCTCGCTGGACGCGCTTAAAAGACACTTCGATTTTACGCCCTGAGCCGCCCGCCGTCAATCTTGGCTATCGATGCTCAGCGTTCGATGGCGCGTGGATCTTCAGGGCACTACTCACCTTGCGGACAAAGCTCCCCTTGCCCGGAAACCCCTCGAAGACCACGCGCACCACACCGCTCTTGTCGAGCACAAAGGTCGTCGGGACGCGGCGCACGCCCCAAGCCTCGCTCGCGCTCTGGCTCGCATCAATGGCCACGGGCCACCAAATGCGCCCGCTCTCAAAGGCGCGCCACGAAACAGGCTGCTGCGAAGCGTCCACCGCAACCGCAAGTACTTGCAGCTTCATGGAGGCGAGCTGAGGCTTGAGCAGGTTCAGATCGCGGGTCATGTCCTTCCAGGTGTCGCACCAGAAAGCCCAGAAAATCACGATCGAGCCGTTTCCCTTCGCGCTCTTGAGCCACGAGCTGAGCCGAATCGCGGGCGACTGAGCATGAGCCGGATCGAAGGCGCAGCGGCTCAAGGTGAAGTCGGGCGCCCTGGTGCCGATCTTGAGCGGAGCGCGCGCCTCATCGAGATATAAGCCCGGCAGCAGCACCGAGGGCGTGGCCTGCTGCTCCATAGGCGGTTCAGCCTCAGCAGGTAAAGGCGCGGCTGTGGGCGTGGGAGCATGAGCTTGAGCACGCGCGGCTGGCTGGAGGTGGAGGCTCAGCGCGAGCGCGAGGAAGCAGCAAGTACTTATGGCGTAGCGGGCGGCGCGTGAGCGGAGGAGCATGGCTGTCTCGGTCTTATGGGAATGAGTAAACAAACGATGTGTTGAGATCGGGCGAGGCGGATGCTTGATTTTAGCGCGAGAAGGTCATAATGCTCAGGCCGCGACTGCAAGGACTTGAGGCAGCCTCCATTCGGCTCGAACCATTTTTTGTATGAACATTTTTCTTGCTCCCTCTTCGCCCCGCCTGTGCGCCGGGCTGCTGCTGCTGGCTCCTCTGGCCTTTGCCTGTGCTGCTGGGGCTCAAGCTCCAGCCGCTTCGATTCCCGTGGCTGAATCGACTCTGCCCGCCGATGCCGTCTGGATCGAGAGCCTGGATCTAAGCAAGATGTCGCAGGGTTACGCCTCGCCCCAGGCCGCGCTTTCGGTAGACAAGCACCCTTTGATGCTGGGCGGCACGATGTATACGCACGGCATCGGCACGCACGCCGCGAGCGACTTCAGCATCGACCTCAAGGGCGCGGCCAAGACCTTTACTGCTACGGTGGGCGTGGATGACGAGACCGCAGGCAAGGGCTCGGTCATCTTCCAGGTCTATGTGGATGGCAAGCGCGTCGCCGAGACGCCTCTGATGCGCGGCCATGATGCGCCGCGCCCGCTTTCTGTCAACCTCGTCGGCGCCAAGAGACTCTCGCTGCGTGTGCGCGAGGCGGACAACGGCATCGACAACGATCACGCCGACTGGGGCTCGGCCATGCTCGTCATGCTGCCCGGAGCCGCTAAGCCCGAGGCCATGGGCGGCCTGAGCCCCAACGAGCCCGCTCCGCTCATCGCGCCCTCTTCGAGCCGCAATCCCCTGCCCATGATCCACGGCGCGCGCGTCACGGGAGCCACGCCTGGACGGCCCTTCCTCTTCAAAATCCCCGCCACGGGAGCCGCGCCGCTCACTTACTCGGCCAAGAACCTGCCGCGTGGACTGGTGCTGGATACTCGAACCGGCATCATTACAGGAGCCGTGCCCGGCGAGGGCGTGGCCGTGGTTGACCTCACGGTGAGCAACGCGCGCGGTAAGGCTTCTCGCAAGCTGACGATCGTGGGCGGGCGCGACAAGCTGTGCATGACGCCTCCCATGGGCTGGAACTCGTGGAACATCTACTACTGCTCGGTCGATGAGCAGAAGGTGCGCGACGCGGCCTCGTGGATTCAGAAGACGGGCTTGATCGACCACGGCTACCAATACGTGAACATCGACGACTGCTGGCAGGGCGCACGCGACACCCAGGGCGAGTTGGGCCTCAGCCCCAAGTTCAGCGACATGAAGAAGCTGGGCGACGACCTGCACGGGCGCGGCCTGAAGTTCGGCATCTACTCCTCGCCTGGCCCCAAGACCTGCGCCGGATACGCCGGCTCCTACGAGCACGAGGCGCAGGACGTGGCCACCTACTGTCGCTGGGGCGTCGATTACCTCAAGTACGACTGGTGCTCCTATGGCGACATCGCGGCCAAGCAGACCCTGCCCGAGCTGGAAAAGCAGCAAGCGCCCTACCGCAAGATGGGCGACATCCTCATCAATGCACCGCGCGACATCGTGTTCTCGCTGTGCCAGTATGGAATGGCCGATGTCTCGAAGTGGGGCGCCAGTGTGCACGGCGACCTGTGGCGCACAACGGGCGACATCGGGCCTTCGTATAACTCGATGGCCAACATCGGATTCGGCCAGGACAAGAACGCGCCCTACGCCGCGCCCGGAGCCTGGAACGATCCCGATATGCTCTTCATGCACGCCCTGCAGCCCAACGAGCAGCTTACGCATTTGTCTTTGTGGAGCCTCTTGGCCGCGCCCTTACTCATCGGATCCGACTTGAGCAAGGTGTCGCAGTTCACCATCGACGCCCTCAGCAACGATGAAGTGATTGAGATCGACCAGGACCCGCTGGGCATCGCTGCGCGGCGAGTCGCTCAGGGCGACTCGGCTGAGGTGTGGGCGCGTCCTCTGTGGGACGGAACCATGGCGGTTGGCCTCTTCAACCGCGACTACGACCGCCAGAATGTGAGCATCACCTGGGCTCAGCTGGGCTTGAAGGGAGCTCAGCCCCTCCGCGACTTGTGGCAGCAGAAGGACATAGGCACATCCAAAACCGGCATTACAATGTCGGTTCCGGCTCATGGCGCGCTCTTGTTCAAGGTCGGCAAGCCGCGTAACATCTCGGTCGCGATGCCGCGCGGGATGGGCGGCGCTCAAGCGGTGGCTCAGCGTGTGGCGAGCCGGTAGCAAGTACTTGAAGCTGGAAGCAAAGGCGCTCGGGAATCTCTTCTCGGGCGCTTTTGCCTTGGGGCTGCAAGGACTTGCGCCCTCACTTCACCTCCAGCACGCTCTCGTCCGAGTGGCCGTTGATCTCGGGCCGATACATCGCCTCGGCCCGTGCGGGAAGGGCGACGCGCGTCCCGCTTTGCTCAGGCCTCAAGATGTAGCGCAGGTAGTAACTGCCGCGATCCAGACGATCCACGAACCAGGCCTGGCGATTGTCGCGGCTTTCGCGGCGGCTCGTTGGCAGAGGCGACAGGTTCGGCGGCGGGTCCACCACGACCAGGTCATCGCTGTCGCCGCCGCAGTCGCACTTGCGCTCGACTTTCTGGGCCAGCTTATCGTCTTCGGGCCGCGCCTCGAAGCCAGAAGGCGCCCAGTCTTCAAGTAGAACATACTCAAGCGGGTTCGCCACCGAAACGCGCAAGTCCACGCGCACCAGAGCGCCGCTTGGAATCGGGCCTGACACATCGCGCCAGCGGCCCTTGGCATCTTGAAGCTGGAAGTGGCGCGTGATCTTGAAGCCGTTGTCGGCTCCGGTTTTAAGGCTCGGCGTCTCGAACGAGGTGAGCTTAGAAGCCGCGTAGACCACGCCGCGCCCAGTGCGCCGGATCGAGATGCTCGCGTCCGCGTTGAGCCCGTCGAGAGCGATCAGCGCGTCCGGCTTGCCCACATCGGCGCGCGTGAAATGCAGCTCGCGCTGGAGCTGGCCGTTCACAAGTACTTGCACGGCTTCATCGGCGTCCAGCTCGCGCGTGATCTGGAGGTAATCGGCCAGAGCGATGACGACCTGAGCCGTGTCCTTGGTCGAGCGCCACTGCACGCCGCGCCTGCTCTGCAAGAGCCAGCTTACGATGGGCGCGATCAAGTTGGAATTGGGGCGCTCGCGTGCAAGTACTTGCAGCGAAAGCGCGGTGGCTTCGATGTCCGAATCGTTCCAGCCCGAAGCATTGGGCAGCTCGCTGGGCCACGAAGCGACAGGGCCGTTTGGCCCCTGCTCTCGCCGCGCCCGCGCTTCGAGATCGTCCAGCAGCGTGTTGAGGTGAGCACGCAAAGTCGCGGCTTCCGCTGTGCCCAACGCGCCATCAGCGGCTTGCAGATCGGCAACTGAAGCGGGCGCGAGCGGCGCTTTGTAGCCAGCGAGCTTCTCCAGTCCTGCGGCTGCAGTCTCGGGCACCTGAAGGCTTCCCAGACCCCAACGAGGCGGCACGAGGTATATCGGAATCCCAGGGCTCTTCGGGTCGCGGTAGTAGATGCCTCCGTTCCTCGATAGGTAAGCCTGCACGCCCGGCGGCAGTTTGGTGCCGTCCACTCCCACACGGGTCTTCCTCACATAAGCCAAAGCCGCTTCGCCGCTGAGCGTGACCATTCTGGGCGTCTGGGCCGCGCTTTGCACACGCGCGGCTTCCAGCATCCTTGAGTGAGCCAAAGCCAGCGAAGCTAAGCCATAAGGCGACAGCTTGGAGCGGAACTCGAAGACAGCGCCCAAGAAATTCTTCGCTTCCAGCTCGTCCTTCTTGAAGCCAAACGTCTGGCGCGCTGTGGCGTAGGCCAGCATCAAGAAGGCGCGGCCATCGGCATCTGGAGCCCCGGCGAACTGGTTCTGAATCGAAGTCACGCCGCGCAAGACGCGCTCGCGGTCGATTTCGTAGCCCGCCTGCTTGGAGAGCGCGAGCCCATAAACCGCGTAGGCCGTGAGGTAAGGATCGGTGGCGTCGTCAGGCCACCAGCCCCAGCCGCCGTCCTTGTGCTGATACGAATACAAGGTTGAGCGCGCCATCTCCACGATCTTGGGCAGCTCCTGCGCCGCCTCGGGAGTGGGCAGCTTCAAGTACTTGAGGGCACGAGCTGCGGCCATCGAAGGCGCGAAGCGGCTCAGGGTCTGCTCTGTGCAGCCGTAAGGGTAGTCGATCAGCGAAGGCAAAGCGCCCAGCATCGGGCCGGCCACGCTGGGAGAAAGCGAAATCTCCAGCCTCGAAGCGTTGGGCACAAATCCCGGAGCTTGAGCCAGGCTCAGCGTGCGCTCGTTGTCGCGCACAATCGCCGTGGCCCACTTCTGAACCGGAAAGCCGCGCGGCTGGATTGCTAAAGGCAGCTGCTGAGCATCCGAATCTTCACCCGTGGCTTCGGCTCCGGTGCGTGCCGTGGCGACCAGAAATCCACGCTGGCCAACGGGCACGTCATCTGTCCCAACAGTCCAGAAGAACGAAGCCGACTGGCCTGCCGCGATGGCTCGGCTCTGCGCGCCCTTCTCCTCGGCTCCCACGCTCGCGACCTGGATCTTGTCGCCGCGCAGCGAGACGCGCACGTTCTGCGAGGCCTGAGTGTTGTTCTGCACGATGACCTGAGCCCGCACACGATCCGTCTGGCTCAGGAAGCGCGGCAGAATCAGGCGCGTGAGCAAGGGCTTGGTGACCGTAATGTCGTCCAGAGCTGCGCCCGCTTTGGTGTCTGAAGTCAGGCCGCGAGCAGTGGCGCGCCACTGCGTCAGGTTGTCGGGAAGATCAAGGCTCAATGTGGCTGTGCCAGCCGCGCTTGTGCTCACGAAGGGGCGCCAGAAGGCGGTGTCCTGGAAGTTGCGGCGCACGAGAACCGCTTTCTCGATGCGCTGATACGCGCCTCCCGCGACCTCGCCAGGAAACTGCCACGTCGTCGAGACGCGGTTCTCGCGCGAGCCGAAGAAGAACTCCACGGGGTCCGGCGTCTCGTCTTGGGCCAGAGAGTAGATCGCTTTGTCCACCAGGCCAAACGAAACATCCGCCTGCTGAGGCCGCCCCAGCCCATCTTTCACCGTGATGTGATAGGTGGCTTTGGTTCCAGGGCGATACTCGTGCTTGTCCGGCTGCAGCGCGATGTTCAAGGTCTGAGCCGGCGAGACGGCCTTGACGTAAGCCGAGTCCTGAGCCCAACCGCGCCCTTGCGAGGTTCCTGCGACCAGAAAGGCTCCAGGCGCGGCGGCTTCGGGAAAGGCGAAGTTCAGCGGCGTGACGCGGCCCGTGAGCTTGATGACGCGGTGGAAGAAGATGCGGTCGCCCTGCAAGGTGAGCAGAACCCAGCCCCGGCTCTTGGACGTGGTGAGCAGGGCGCGCACCGTATCGCCGGGCTTATACGAAGTCTTGTCCACAAGTACTTGCACTTGCGGGAATTCGTAGCGGCCCCAGTAGTAATCGGGCTGCTCCTTGGACAAAACCCACACGTTGGTCTTGAAGGTTCTGGTGCGGTTCAGGCTGTCGGTGGCCGAGACTTCGGCGCCGATGTAGCCCGCGTGGGTCAGCTTCACCTCCAGCGCGGCGCTGCCGAAGCGGTCGGTCGCGATGCTCCTGCTGAAGAAGACCACATCTTCATACTCGACGCTTGAGGCCATCGTCTCGCGGTTGAAGACTCGCTTCTCGCGGGTGTAGAACAGGCGCACGCGAGCGCTTCCTGCTGCGGCTCGGCCCAGTGGGTCGCGGGTGTGGACGATGATCTTGGCTGTCTGCTGCAGGTCGTAGACGCTCTTGTCGAAGCTCAAGGCCGGGCGCAGCAGAGCGTAGGGCGCGAAGATCGAGGTCTCGGACTGCACGATGCGGTTGGCGTCGTCGGTGACCTTGGCGCTCAGGCTCAGTGTGCGATCGTGGTCGCGGAGGGTGTCGCTCAGCTCGGACGCCTCGGGCGTGGGGTTTTGCAGCGTGATGAGCGCCTCGCCGTTGTCGTTGAGCGTCGTTGTGCCGCTGGCCGAGCCCGTGTATTCGAGCTTGGCGCCTTTGACCGCGCCGCCGAAGAAGTAGCGGGCGCGCACAAGTACTTGCACGCTCGTGCCCTGAACCGCGAAGGGCTCGCGCAGCTGAGGCTCCAGCGTGACTTCATACTCGGGCTTGCGGTATTCCTGCACCAGGAAGCGGTTGAAGAAGCTCTCGCTCCTGGCTCCGCTTGTGGTTCCATTTGGCGTCAGCTTGGTCTCGACGGCGTAGCGCCCGACAGCCGCGTTGTCGCGCAGCACGATCTGGCCCGCGAAGGCTCCGTTGGCATCGGTGCGCGCCTTGAGGGTGGCGAACTTCTCGTTGGCCGCGTCGGTGAATTCCAGCTCGACAGGCGCGTTGGGAACCGGAGCAAAGAGGGCGTTATTGGCGCCGCGCTTGCCGCTGCGAGCCAGATCGCGGCGCGCCGTGCCCTTGAAGAAGACCGTCTGGCCGGGCCGATACAAAGGCCGCTCGGTGTAGAAGAGGACTTTGATGTCGCTCGACTCGGAGTCCTGCACAAAGGCTTCGTGACCCGAAGCGCGCGAGCCATCGGGAGCCGAGGCCGCGATCTTGAGCGTGCCGTCGCCCGGCGTGCCGCTGAACACAGCCACGCCATCGCCCGAAGTCAAGGCCGCTCGCGAAGGCTGAGGCGCGCGCACAAGTACTTGGTGCAAGCGCCCCGATTTATCGGCCTGCATCTTAGACACGCCCGAGTCATCAACACGCACAGCCACGTTTGGAATCGGCGCTCCATCCGAGAGGCGCACGGCGTAAACCAGCATCTCGCCAGGCGCTCGCTTGGAGACCAGGCCAATGTCCGAGGCGCGCGAATACAGCAGCTTCTTGAGCCCCGTGCTGCTCGTGGCTTCGAGAAGGTAAGCGCCCGGCGAGAGCATCGGCACGCTCCACTTGATGACGGGCTCGTAGCTTGCGGCCTCTTTGCTGCCCGCTCTGGGACGTAGCGGCATGGGCTTGAACTGCTGCAGGACTTGCTTCTGCTGGCCTCCGGGCAAGAGCTTCCAGGCGCGCAGCGTAGCCGACTTGAGGAAGGTGCCCTGAGCCTCGAAGGTGGTCTTGCCCAGCGGCGCGATGTTGTCAGGCCCGCTCAGCTCCAGCGTGGGAACAGCGGGCGCGGGGCGCGGCGCCACGCTGAAGGTGATTTCATCGGTGGCCGTGGAAGCCGGGTTGCCATCGGCGAAGGCCACAGCTTGGAAGCGCCCTGGAGCGGGCAAGAGCAACGCGAAGCTCATGCTCGAACGCGGCCTGTCCGAAGTCTGCGTCTTCTCAAGTACTTGAGCGCGCGTGTTGTCGCCCCTGGAACCGCGATCGGTTCCCTTGAGCCTGAACAGGCGGATGGTGACGCGGCGCAGGCTGTCGCCCGTCACCAGGAGCTTGATGTTCGAGCCAGCCGTGAGCGAGCCCGAAGCCTGGCTCAGCGAAAGCGACTCGGTTGCGCCCGAAGCGCGAGCCAGCAGCAAAACCAGCAGCAGCCACAGAGCGTTCTTCATGGTGTTCTTCTTGTTGTAAGTACTTGTGCCCTCAGCCCGGCCCGATCTTCACTCGCGAAATCGCACGGCGTGTACTTCGAGCATCTGCGCGCTCTCGCCGGCCTTGAGCCCGGCCTTGAGCCGCGCCCACTTCCACTGGGTTTGGGCCACGCGCCCTTCAAACGGCAGCACCAGCCCGATGCGCTCGCCCCTTTGCGCCATCAGCCCGCAGCTTTGAGTGTCGTGCTGCGACAGGCTCTGGATGGGCTCGACCTTCAAGATGATTGAAAGCGAGATGATGCACGCGCTCAGCTCAGCGGTCTGGAGCGGCTGGACTCGCTTGTCTCGCGTGGCGGCTGCGATGGTATTACAAATAATCTCGCGCGCCAGAGATTCGCGCAGTGGCTCGGTTGTTCCCCGGCAACCTCGCGGCGCGATCTGCCCGCGCTTCTCCAGAGTCACGATCACGCCCGCGCGCCTCCTGAGCACGGAGGGCACATCATCCGGCACCTTCATCTCGCGGTGCGTACTCAGGAAACAGCCCAGCGAGCGCCGCGACAGGCTCAGCGCGTAGCTCTGCACGCGCGGCGATTCCAGCTCGCGCGCCCAACTCGCTTCGTCCTGCGCCCGCGCCTGAACTGAACTCAGCCCACAGCAACCAACCAAGAGCCACAAGCTCCAGCGGATGAACATGGAGATATTATGAATGAAGGGAAATTACGCTGCAAGTACTTGAGGTGCTGTGGGCATAATTGGCTAAGGAGGTGGCTCGCGCGGCTGGCGTTAGTTGGTGTGGACAGTCGAGCGTTAGAGAGATCAACTGGTTCAACCGCGACAAGAGTCAGAAGAGTAAGGCTAACTGTCGCTTCGATTCTTCGCTGAGGCTCTGACAGTGTAAAACGGCTGGAAACTCCGATTTAAATCTGGGCAGGCTGAGCTGAAGCATTGAAGGCGCACAGGCCCAAGCTATGACTTGAGGGCGTTCAAGAAGATGAGTTGGCGCAGTTCGGGCAGAGCAGGCCAGGCTGAGTGGGCAGCAGGCGCTGCTTGCAATTCTTACAGAGCCGTTCGCTGACAACCCAGATGCCGGTCTCGGGGAATTGGCGGATGGCAGCGCGCCACGCCTGGGTGCGCGGATGGTCATCCGGCAGGTAGTCTCGCTTTTTATTCATTGGCGCGTCCGGCTCGTTGCCACTGAGGAAGCCCTTGATCCAGTAGCGGGCGGCTTGAGAGCACTCGTGGATTTCGGACTTGGACACGCAGAAGCTCACCTGCTTCAGCGGACACCAAGCTCCCATGCGGCCAGGAAATGTGTGTGGGTTGTATAGAAGGTAGTGGCGCCCGTCGCAGCAAGCGCCCATCGTGAACCACAACTCAGGATCAAACTCCGACTCACTCATTTATGCCTCCTCAAGTACTTGCAGCAGCTCACATCTTCACGCGCCGCATCAGCCGCTGCTGCGTCTGCTCCGCGATGCGGGCTTCGATGAAGGCGCTCAGCTCGGCTTCGTTAGGTTGGCCTGCGCGGAAGTTGAGTTGGAGGTTATGGGACGCCCTCTGGTAATGGATCGTCAGGCTGCGGAAGCCGGGAAGAGTCGCGTGGTCAGTAATCTCGAAGGAGCGCAAGTACTTCCACAAGTACTTGTGGGAGATGCGCTTGAGTTTCACGGAGGCCGCTTCCTGATCGAGCACGCAAGAGCCCTGGCTGTTGTCTATCAGGATTTTCTCCACGCTGAGACGCACAAAGAGGAGGCAAGGTAGAGCGAGAACGCTCAGGGAACGCCGCAGCGCATCCTCAAGGTCTGTGCTCAGGAGGAGAAAAGCAAGCGCGGCGGGAATGCACAGAATCATGCCCGCGCGCAAGACGAAGCGGCTCGCCTTACTCAGCTCACGCTGGTTCTCCTCACACCGCTCGCGAGCAGCTTCTTCCGGCTCAATCCACTCCATGCGCTCGTTCATCGGCTAATCCTCAAGTACTTGCAGCTACATCTTCACGCGCCGCATCAACCGCTGCGCCCGCTGCTCCGCGATGCGGGCTTCGATGAAGGTGCTTAGCTCGGCTTCGTTAAGCTGGCCTGTACGGAAGTTGAACTGAGTGCTTTGAGACAAGCCTTTGTAGTGGGTAGTCAGGCAGCGGATGCCGGGCAGTGTCGGGTGATCGGTGATGCGGAAGGAGCGCACGTGCTTCCAGAAGCGAGCATCTTCGGCCTTGAGCACGTACTTCTGCTTGTGCGGCTCCGGGTCGAGGCGCATTTCCAGGCCATAAACCATGGGGCAGATGATTGGCACAGCCAGGATGCATCCCATGGTCGTGAGCAACTGTCCCCTTTCTATGTCGAGAAACGCGAGCAGCAACGCGGCAGGAATGCCCAGTATCAACCCCCAGCGCAAGAAGAAGTCGCACATTTCGCGCAACTCACGGTGACTTTTCTCGTGCCGCTCACGCGTCGCTTCTTCCGGCTCAATCCACTCAATGCGCTCGTTTATCAAAGCACCTCAAGTACTTGTATGCCCGTTACTCCACGCGCTTCTTCTTCAACTGCGCGGCTGTGACGCCCAAGATCTTGGCCGCTGATGCCTCATTGCCGCCGGCTTTTTCCAGGGCGCGGCGGATCAAGTCCTTCTCGGCTTCGCGCAGGGTTGGGATGTCGCCCGAGGCGCTCATCATGGCGCTCGCGGGAGCGGGAGCTAAGAGCAAGTGCCTGGGCTCGATCAAATCGTCTTCGGCCAGGATGACGGCGCGCTCGATGCTGTTTTCCAGCTCGCGGATGTTACCGCGCCAGTAGCCGTCTTTCAAAACTTCCATCGCGGCTTCGCTGACGCGCATCTTGCGGCCCGTTTCGTCGGCGTATTTGCTGACGAAGTGGCTCACCAAAAGCGGGATGTCCTCGCGGCGCTCGCGTAGCGCAGGCAGCTCAATCGGCACCACGTTGAGGCGATAATACAAATCCTCGCGGAAGGTTCCAGCCTCGATCGCCAGCGGCAGATCGCGGTTGGTGGCGGCCAAAATCCGCACATCGACCTTGATCGTCTTGCTGCTGCCGATGCGCTCGAACTCGCGCTCCTGCAACACGCGCAAGAGCTTGACCTGGACTGGCAGCGGCACTTCGCCGATCTCGTCTAAGAAGATGGTTCCGGTGTGCGCGAACTCGAAGCGGCCTATGCGCTGCGAGATGGCATCGGTGAAGGCGCCCTTCTCGTGACCAAACAGCTCGTCTTCCAACAAATGCTCGGGCAGGGCGGCGCAGTTGACCTTGACGAAGGGCTTGTCGGCTCGGTTGGACTGGTAGTGGATGGTGCGCGCCAGCATCTCCTTGCCCGTGCCCGACTCGCCAGTAATCATCACGGTGGCGTTCTGGGCCGCGACTTTGGCGGCCAGGATGTAAGCGGCCTGAGCCTTGGGGCTCGAACCCACGATGTTGTCGAACTTGTATTTCTGGCGCAGCTGGTCGCGAAGATAGGTGTTGTCGTCGATCAAACGGTTGCGCTCCAGGGCGCGGCGCGCGATCAGCGAGACATCGGCGATGTTGAAGGGCTTAGCTAAGTAGTCATAAGCGCCCAGCCTCATGGCCTCGACTGCGGTTTCTTTGGAAGCGAAGCCGGTCATGACCACAACGGGGAGCGCGGGGCGCGCGCGTTTGATGTCGCGCAGCACGTCGGTTCCCTTGCGATCGGGCAGCTTCATGTCCACGAAGACCAGAGCGATGTCTTCGTTTTGAGCCAGCAGTTCGAGACCCTCGGCTCCGGTGTGCGAGCAGTCGACGCGCATGGAATCGCGCGCCAGGATGTCGCAAAACAGCTCGCACAGCGCCTTCTCGTCGTCGATGATTAAAACTCGCGTCCCCGCCATAGCCTTTCCTGATGACCGATGTTCTGCCAAACCAATGCGGCTTCCCAAGCTCTGTGCAAGTACTTGCAGGCGTCCGCTTTTCGTGTCGCAAGCCGCTTGCTCAAGCCGCGCGTAGTGTAGCCGCGGAGAGCGCCTCGCATGAGAGGCGAGCCGTGCCGAGAGTAAAAAAGTTTTCGCGGCTCTCGCAGAGCGCTCGTGGGCCGAAGAAGGCGGCTGAATTTGGTAGATTCAACAGGGCCATGCTCCTGCTCTTCTCGACTTGCCAATCCCGGAAGCCTTTCTTTGCCGCTGCTCTGTTCAGGAGCGAGCGAGCCGTTCTGGAGGTGCGGCCTTGAGGCGCGGTCCTCGCTTCCCGCGCTTCTCGGGCCGCGATGCTCTGGGGCGCCGCCAGAAGCCCGCCTTCTGGCGCTCGTTCTTTAATCGTTCGGGCGCTTCTGGAGGCAGCTTAAGGTTCTCGGGCCGCACGCCGACGGCTCTGAGCTCGGGCCGCGAGGACGTGAGCCCGGCCTCCAGGCGCGGGCGCATCACGCGTTCCTGGTGCGCCAGAGCCTTGATCGTGCTGCTTGTGCTCTGCGCTGTGGTGGCTTCCAGACGCGGCTCTCTGGGCAGCGAAGTACCCTGGCCCGCCGCTCGTGCCCTGCGCATCTTCGATTCCTCAGCGCCCGCTGCTTCCTCATTGACGCGCCCAAGTACTTGGGCGCGTGCCCGCTTGGTGGCCGATCCTCGTGGCTGGGGCGAGACGTTCTGGGCGCTGCCTACCCTGGCTGGTGAGTGGGCGCAACGCCTGTCGCCCAGGCAAGCTGGAGCGAGCGGCGCGGCGTGGGCTATTGGCCTGGCCTGGATGCTCTTGCTGCTGTGGTGGCTGGCGGCTCTTGGGCTGAACACGCGGCGGCCTTCGCTGGGTCTTGGGCTCCTGATCTTGGCGCAGGGCTTTGGAGCTTCGTATTGGCTGGGCTCGATGCGCGCTCCCATCCGGCGCCTCGAAACCTCAAGTACTTGCCGGGCCTTCGACCTGGGAGCGCACATCATTGGCTCAGGCGGGTTGCTCTCGCCCGCGCAAAGCCTCGCCTGGCACCAGGCGCGCGGCTTCTCCGGCCTGGCCCTTAGCGATGCGGACGCTTCGCCCAACGATTTCTCCGCCCTGGAGCGCGCTTATCCCAACATGATGCTGCTCAGAGCGCTGGACTTGAGCGCGCGCGACGGCACGCAGCGCCGCCTGATCTTGCCTCAGTTGCCGCCTCCACTTCCGCTGGATGCGAAGGCGCGCGCTATCGCGAAGGCCTTCGTGATGCTGCCCGCGCCGTGGAGCGTTCGGGAGCCAGGCTTGAACCTGGCGCCTTCGGGCCAGAGCCTTGTGCCCCAGGCCATCGAAGCCTGGAGTGGGGGCGTGGGTGATGAAGCTCTGGCGCGCGAGGCGCGCGCGAGGGGGCTGGCCGTGGTCGGGAGCGCGGGCTCGGACGGTGGGAGCGACTGCTTTGTGTGGACTCTGCTGCCCTCGGATGTGCGCACATCTGAGGATGTTATTAAGGCCCTCAAAGGGCGTCGCGTAGCCGTGGCTTACGCTCTGCCCAAGGACGAGACGCCTGCGGGTTTAGAGACCAGGCGCCAGGAATCCGCCAGGCTGGGTGTGGTTTTGAAGTCGTGGCGGCAGTCGATGTCGAAACTGTCGAGGGCACAGAAGATCAATGTGTGGCTGCAAGTACTTGGGCTTGTGCTGGCCCTGCTGTGGTGGGGCGCGCGAGCCGCTGAGGTTGTGGAAGCGCCGGGCGGCCCGCAGACGGCGATGAAGTTCCTGCGCCGCAAGCGCCTGCTGAGCCGAGCCAACGGCCTGGCCATGATGCTGCTGGCCCTGGTGGGCTCGATCTGGATCGCTCGCTTCGCCTTCAGCGCGACGTGGCCGTGGCAAAGAGCGCTGCCTCCAGCCGCTATCGTGCCTTTATCTCTGCTCGCTTGGCTCGCCCTGGACGCGTTGTATCTGGCGGGAAGAAGAACCTGGAAGCGTGTGCATTAAAGGCCTTCCCGGTTGGAGTGTTCTCGGTAGGGGCGCATGGCCATGCGCCCCTACAAGGCTGCTCCAATTGGGAAACGCTTTACGTCGTCGGGCTGCTTCTGAGCGCCGAAACTCGGTCGCGCACAGCACGAAGTACTTGCAGCCTGCGAGCGTCAGGCGCGTATACACTGGGTTGTTTTGTTGACGGTGCGGGGCCACGGAGCTCTGCTGCTCAATCGATTGATTGACTTTGGTTGCCTCTTTGAATATGGCCGTTAAAAACCTGCTTTCCCGTTCCCAGCCCAAGGCTCCTCCCGTTCCAGGCGAGCTTACTTTGCCCGACGATGTGCAGCAGAAATTAGAAACCGTGGGAGTCAACGGAGACGCCGTTCTCAAGGCTCAGTCCGACCTCGACTCAACGGGACACTGGGGCGAGCGCTACTTAGTAGCGACTGCCAAGCGCGTCCTGGTTTTGTCGCGCCACGATCTGGAAAAAGCGGGTGGCGACAGCCCGATCCACGACAGCGCCTCGCAGGTTCACGACGACAAGGGCACCATCTCGCCTCGCTGGGCTTCCAAGCCAGGCGACAAGGCCCTCGTCACCATCGACCTGGATGTTCCCCTGGCCGATGTCGCGGGAGCCAAGGCCAAGGCCCTGATTGGCTCCTCAACGCTTGAAGTCACGCTGACCAACAGCAGCGCGCGCGCCTTTTTTGAGTTGGACGAAGCCACCGCTCAGGCGGCTCTGGAAGCTCAGGCATCCGGCTCTCCAAGTACTTACACCCGCGTTCCCTCTTCGGTTGAAGTGCCTGTGCAGAGCGTGCCCGAGCTTGGCGTGCCTGCTCCTGGGCTTGAGGAGATCGAGAAGGAGCAGAGCGAGCGCATCGTGGAGATCTTCCGCTCCTCGAACGCGCACGCCAAGTCGCTGACTCGCCTGGCCAAGCAGCTGGAAGAATTGCGCGACAAGGGCGTCATCGACGAGGACCCCTCCGAGGCCGAGAAGTGGCAGCGCGCGACCTGCCCCAACTGCGGCAAGGCCCTGCCCGAGAACTCCAAGGTCTGCGCCTTCTGCGTCGATCGCGTGCGTGCCCTCAAGCGGCTCTTCACTTACTTGATGCCTTACAAGTGGGTCGCCGTGCTCAACGGCCTGCTTTCGGTGGCCGATCGTGGCCTGTCCTTTGTGCCTCCGCTGGTGTTCGCTTACCTCATCGATTACGTGTTCGCGCCCGACAAGCAGGCGCCCAGCGGCTTGCTGCACTCGATCGTGGGCAACAGGGATCGGGCCGGGGCGCTGGCGGTTCTGGTGACGATCATCCTGGGCTGCTCTTTACTGAACATGGGCGTGTCGATCTGGCGCGGGCGTTCGGTGGCGTTTCTGGGCGGGCGCGTGCTGCACGATTTGCGCTCGCAGCTGTACGCTCACTTGCAGCGGCTTTCGCTGGCCTACTACGACAAGCGCGAGGTCGGGGCCGTGATGAGCCGCGTGCAAAACGATGTGGGCATGATCCAGAACTTCCTGCTCGACGGGGCCGAGAACGTGGTGCTTTCGAGCCTGACTATTCTGGGCGTGCTGTTCCTGATGCTGTCGCGCTCGTGGCAGATGACGCTGCTGGTCTTGATTCCCGTGCCCTTTGTGGTGATCGGCACCAACAACTACTGGCGCGGGCTGATGAAGCTGTGGCGCCGTGTGTGGCACCAGAACTCTTCGCTGGGCGCTCGCCTGGCCGATACGCTGGGCGGCGTGCGCGTGGTGCGAGCCTTTGCCCAGGAAAACCGCGAGGTCGATCGCTTTCTGGACAAGAGCGCCGCTTTGCGCGATGCCACGATTGGAGTGGAGCAGAAGGCGGCCAACTTCTATCCTGTGATGGGCTTCATCATGGGGCTGGGCTCGCCTCTGGTGCTTTATTTTGGTGGGCGCCAGGTAGTGGACTTCCACTTGAGCCTGGGCAGCCTGACCATGATTACCTTCTTGCTGGGCCGCCTCTATGACCCGATCCAGCAGCTGACGCGCCTGGTCAACTTCACCACGCGCGCCATGACAGCCGCCGAGCGCGTCTTTGAAGTACTGGACACCGAGCCCGAGATCCGCGAGATCCAGAAGCCCGTCAAGATGCCCGCGATGCAAGGCTACGTCGAGTTCAAGGACGCCGTGTTCGGCTACGAGCGCCATCGGCCCGTCTTGCACAGCGTCTCGCTCAAGGTCGAGCCCGGCGAGATGATCGGCCTGGTTGGGCACTCGGGCGCGGGCAAGAGCACGCTCATCAACCTCTTGATGCGCTTCTATGACGTGACCGAAGGCCAGATCTTGATTGACGGCGTGGATCTGCGCGACATCGACCGCGACGACATGAGGCGCCAGATCGGAGTTGTGCTGCAAGAGTCGTATCTCTTCCACGGCAGCGTGTACGAGAACATCCGCTACGGGCGCCCGGACGCGTCCTCGGCTCAGGTCATGGCTGCGGCCCGCGCCGCCAACGCCCACGACTTCATCGTGGGCTTCCCTGATGGCTACGATACGCTTGTTGGCGAGCGAGGCACCAGGCTCTCGGGCGGCGAGCGCCAGCGCATCTCGATCGCGCGCGCCATCTTGCACGACCCCAAGATCTTGATCCTGGACGAAGCTACGGCCAGCGTTGATACCCAGACCGAGCAGGCCATTCAAGCCGCGCTGCAAAACCTGACGCGCGGGCGCACCACGATCGCCATCGCGCACCGCTTAAGTACTTTGCGCGACGCCAATCGCCTGATCGTGATGGAAGGCGGCAAGATCGCCGAGCAGGGCACGCACGACGAGCTGCTGGCTCAGAAGGGCGTGTTCCACAAGCTGGTCAACGCCCAGCGCGCCATGAACGAAGTCATCGCGCTGCACGAGTAGCAGGGTTGTGAGGTGGTGTGGCCCTCGATGCGGTGGCCCTCGACTGAAGTCGGGGCTTAGAGCCTTCGGCTAAGCGTCCACCTGCGTGGACGCAAGAGTTACTGCAAGTACTTGCAGATCTTCCAAGCCTTCCCTGCAGCGCGTCCACGCAGGTGGACGCTTAGCCGAAGGCTCTAAGCCCCGACTTCAGTCGAGGGCCACCGCATCGAGGGCCACCGAGGGCCACAGCGAACGCCTCACATCGAGAATCTCATGCCATTCATTCAGCTTCCTCTTCGCCACGTCGCCCTGTTCTCTTCGGGCGTGGGCTTCTTCTCGCGCGCGGCCACGCTTGCGGGCGCGGGCGAGTGCGAGTTGCTCTTCAAGACGGGCGACATCAACGACATCTTGAAGTCGCTCGTGCTGCTCGATCCTCACGGCGGCGCGCGCCACGTCTCGTATGACGCCAAGGAAGAAGCGCAGGAGTACTTGCAGCGCGTAGGCATCGAGCTGGCGCCGGATGCTTCGCCTTCCGATGTCTTGCAGCAGTTCCAGGGCGTCGAGATGCAAGCCGAGACCTTCGACTCGCGCACCCTGAAGGGCCGCCTGCTCTGCGTCAGCCGTCGCGAAGTGGCGAGTGAGGGCGAGAAAGTTTCGCGTGATGTGCTGTCGCTGTTTGGCGAGACTGGCCTGCAAAGCGTCTTGATGGATGACGTTTCGAGCCTGCAAGTACTTGATGAGGTCCGGCAGCGCGATCTCAACGAAGCGCTGGCCATGCTGGGAGCCGAGCGCGGCGGCGAGAGGCGAGCCGTGCGCATCCACTTCGAGAGCAGCAAAGCCGAGGAGCGCGAGGTGCGCCTGAGCTACGGCCACGAAGTTCCGCTGTGGAAGACCAGCTACAGGCTCGTGCTGGGCGAAGAGTCGCCGTTCCTGCAAGGCTGGGCCATCGTCGAGAACACCTCGGAGGAAGACTGGGACGGGGTCGAGCTCTCGCTGATCGCGGGCCGCCCGATCTCGTTCGTGCAGGATTTGTATTCTCCTCTGCACGCCTTCCGCCCCACGGTCGCGCCCCAGATTCTGCAGTCGCCGCTGCCTCAGCTCTATGAACAGACGCTGGAGCCAATGCCGTCTCCGCCTGCTCCTCGCAGCGCTCCTGCACCTGAGATCATGCGCGGCGGAGGCGTGGCCAGCGCGAAGAGGGCCAGGCAGCAGGCTGTTGCTGCGAATTCTGGGGGTGCTTACCTGGCAGACGAGATGCTGTTGGAAACGAGCCTCGGCAGCTTCCAGGAGGGCAGCACCTTAAGCTCAGCGGATATGTTCGACTTGGAGCCCTCAGCGCAAGGCTCCGAGCGCGGCGAGCTGTTTGAATATTCGATCGCGCACCCGGTTTCGATTGCCAAGCGGACTTCGGCGATGGTGCCGATTGTGGGCGGCTCGGTTGAGGGCGAGAAGCTCTCGATTTACAACCCAACCGTCTTCGCGCGGGCCTTGCGCGGCTTCTTGCTCAAGAACACTTCGGGCGTGCACCTGGCCGGAGGGCCGCTCACCGTTTTCGATGACGACCTTTATGCCGGAGACGCGCAGATCGCGGACGTGACTCCGGGCGATGAGCGGCTGATCTCGTATGCCGTTGACCTCGATTTGGTGGCCTCGCACAAGGAAAAGGACGAGCCCTCGGTTCAGATCGGGCTCAAGGCTTCATATGGCGTGCTGTATTTCTCGATGAGGATGCAGTGCATCACGAGCTACGAGTTCCGCAACACAGGCTCCAGGCCGCGCACCGTGCTCATCCAGCGGCCCCTGGACAGTTGGAAGATCATCGAGCCCGCCTTTGAGAAGACGCCCGGCGAAGCCCGCTTCCGCCTTCCCGTTGAGCCGGGAGCGCTGGTCAAGCTCAAGGTGGTGCGCGAGAAAGTCGCGGCCAACACCGTCCAGCTGGGCAGCGCGAACGAGTCGCGCCTCCTGGAAATCGCCACCGATGAGCTCGCTTCGCCTGCGTTGCGCGCGGGCTTGACCGAGCTGGCCGCGATGAAGCGAGCCGAGTTCGAGGCCAAGCGGCGCGAGGAAGCGGCGCAAAAGGAGCTCGACTCGATTGCCAAAGAGCAGGAGCGCATCCGCGCCAACATGGACAAGCTCGACCACAAGAGCGCGCTCTATAACCAATATGTGGCCAAGCTCACGGCTCAGGAGGAGCGCATCGAGGCGCTGCGTGTTGAGTTCGAGGCGGCGCGCGAGGACAGCGCCCGAGCGCAGGAAAAGGTGCGCGAGTTCGTGCGCAACTTCAGCTTCGATTGAGTTGGAACGGTAAGTACTTGAGCCTTCGCTCCAAACAAAAGTTATGGCCCTTCCCGAATTTGAATTCTTGAACGTGCAGACCACGCGCTTCGAGCGCGCGCCCGACAGCACCTTGCGCGTCGAGGTCGCGGGCGACCGCTGCGGGATGCGTGTGCAGGTTCTGCGCGCTTTCCCGCTCAAGTTCCCCGAGCAGTTCATCGTGCTGCGCGACGGCGACAACAAGGAGTTGGGCGTCATCGAGGAGCTGCGCCATGTGCCTCAGCCTGCTCAGCGCTGGCTGCGCGAGGAGCTGTTCAAGCGCTACTTCCTGCCTCAAGTCGAGGTCATCCACGACATCACCGAGCGCTTTGGCACCAGCGTGTGGGATCTGCAAACCGACAGGGGGCGCCGCACCGTGACCACCAACGCCATGAACGAAGCCGTCTTCGAGATGGAGCCGCAGCGCTTCCTCATCACCGATGTCGAGGGCAACCGCTACGAAATCAAGGACTTATCCGCCCTGGATGCCAACACGCGCGCCCGCTTCATGGGCAAAATCTAGCTGCCAAGTACTTGAGAATGGAGGACACGCCAACTATGTTGATTTCCTACGAGCCCAACACCGACGTGCTGACCCTGACCTTTGGCGCCGCTCCCGTCGCGCAGACCCAGCCCCAGGGCGCTTCCACCGTGGCCTACGATGCTCTGGGCCAGGTCGTCTCCGTCACCATTCCCAACGCTTCCACGGCGCTGTGGGAAAACGGCGGCCAGGTTCAAATCCTGCTGCCTCAACGCTGAGCACTGCACAAGCCACAACAGCCGCCTCAAGTACTTGAGGCGGCTGTTGTGGCTTGTCTCGCCCGCTCGAACTGTTGGCCTCAATCCGCTTCAATGGTGAGGCCCGTGTACACGCGCTGCCCATTGATGTCTCTGGCGCCGAGAATCTGCGCCGGGCGGTAGCCGACGACGTTGCCAGCGATCCACAAGGTCATGGGATAGGAGGTGTGGAAGAACTGGATGTCTCCAACGTGATCTTCTTCCAGCGGAGGCTGAGACTTCACATCGGGCCACCCAAAGCGGAAGCCGCTGCCTCCGCACATAATGAGAGCCGTGTTGGCGTCCGCGATGCGCTCCAGCCTCTGGCCTCCGGGCGGCGTGAACTTGTCGCCGGGCGCGAAGTAAGCATCGTTGAAGAGATACGAGCCGTAGCTATCGCCCTGACGGAAGTGATAGGGCTTGCTCTGCGAATCCGCCGGGCACAGGAACAGGCTTTCTCTCCTGAGGTAAGGGAACACGGCGTCCATCCACTTGGAGTTGTGCTTCGCATCCGAAGGCCCCTCATCGTGCCCGAACCACGGGCGAGGCAGCGTGTTGTCGTTGTCCTGGCTGTATTGCGCCATCGCCAGCCCGATCTGCATCAGGTTGCTCAGGCAGCTGCTGGACATCTTCCTCTGGCGCGCGGGCGCGGCCACCAGAGAAACCGCGAGCACGCCCGCGCCCACGGCAACCGATGCTAAGAAAACCTCGCGCAAGGAAATAAATCGGCTCTGCATTGAGCTTATTGTGCCACACGCTTGGGTTGCACGTGCCGTAAGCGCTTCAACGTTACGCCATCTGGCCTGGGACAGCAGTTCGTGATGTGCAGAGGAATCATTTTCCACGAGCGTAGCCCCTCCCTGCCGACCTGGATGCTGAGCAACTCGGAGCGGTTGGTGGGCTTGTTCCACAGCGGCGAGTCGAAGACCAGGTTGCCCAGCGAATAGGCCACCAGGCGCCGCCTCCCGTTGAGTTGCACCTGCTCAATCGGGCCAAGGACGTGCGAGTGGTGGCCCAGGATGATGTCGGCTCCGGCTGCGAGCGCGGCCTGAGCCCAGTGCCTCTGCTCGGGCGTGGGAGCCACTTGATACTCGATGCCCCAGTGCACGCTGACCACAACCACATCCGCCACGCGCCGAGCCGCTCGCACCCGAGCGCACAGCGAACCTTCACTTAAGGGCGCCACTGAGGGCCGCGCCGCCTGGCTCGCGAGCAGAGGCGAGGCGAACTGCGAAGCCCCCAGCCACGCGATGCGCACGCCGCGCGCCCGAGTGACAACTGGTTGCAGCGCCTGCGATTGAGTTCTTCCCGCTCCAAGTACTTGCAGGCGTGCCTGGGCCAGCGCATCCAGACTTTCTCCGAGCCCAGCCTGGCCACAGTCGAGCGCGTGGTTGTTGGCTTGAGACAGCACATCGAAGCCCGCCTTCTTGAGCTCGGGCGCCAGATTTGGGTTCGCTTTGAAGGCGGGCGCGCGCGCGATCTTGGGGGCGCGGCGAGCGAGTGGGCATTCGAGGTTGGCGAAGGCGAAGTCTGCGCTGTGCAAGATCGGCGCGATGCCCGAGAAGAGCGCGCGCGCTCCGTGCTTCTGGATTTGAGTCCGCACGCCGCGATCGAGCAGCACATCGCCCCCGGCCACGATGGAAACCGAAGCTCCGGGCGTTGAGCACTTGACTGGCCTCAGCGGAGCGGAGCGCGAGGCAAGTACTTGCAGCGCCACGAGTAGCAGGAACACGTGGCGCGAGCGAGCGAGTAGAGCGAGCATCAAGGCTCATTAAACCTCAAGCCATGCCCGAGCGCTGCAAGTACTTGAGCCTAAACTACGCCCCATGGTAGATCAGCCCGTGCCCCTTGATGAGTATCGCGAGGTCATCATGGCGCGCCCCGACCTGGAGAACTTGCCCCGCTTCGGGTTGCCCTCGGGCTTTGGCCTGCGCGCTTACCGCGAGGGCGACGAAGCGGTTTGGCTCAGCATCCACTGCCGCGCCGACGCCTTCAACCTCTTCTCCCCCTCGACATTCCGCGAGGCCTTTGGACACGATGAAGAGGCTTTGAGATCGCGCCAGAAGTACTTGCTCGCGCCGGATGGCACGCCCATAGGAACCGCCTCGGCCTGGTTCGATCCGCCTCCGACCTCGGATCTTCTGGGGGTGGGCCGCGTGCATTGGGTGGCGATTGTGCCCGAGTTCCAGGGGCGCGGGCTGGCTAAGCTCCTGCTCAGCGTAGTTCTGCAAACGCTGCGCGAACTGGGCCACACCAGCGCCGTGCTCTCTACGGATGAGCGACGCCCCACTGCTATTGCGCTGTATCAGAGGTTCGGCTTCCAGAGAATAGGAAACTTGGTGTGCTGACCGTTGTTCAAGCTGGCAGAGCGCAGTGGACGCCAGCTCAGTCGCTACCGCTCAGATCAAGAAGCGCCAGGATCAATGATCCTGGCGCTTCTTGTGTTTGCAAGTACTTGAGGGCGATCACATCGCTTTGACGATCTGATCCGCGCCGCGCAGGGCGAGGGACATGATGCTCAGGAACGGGTTGAAGCCTCCGTTGGTGGGGTGCAGCGAGCCATCCAGAACCCACAGCCTCTCCTGCCCGTGAACACGGCCCCAGCGATCGCACACGCTTGAGCTTGGGTCATCTCCCATGCGGCAAGTCCCGGCCTGGTGCTGGCCGCCCGAGAGATACAGGCCCGGCTCGTGGCTCCACACCTTCTCGCAGCCCGCCTCTCGCAGCCACTCCTCGGCGCGCAGGCGCAGGAAGTTGGTGGTGCGCACCGTTTCCCCGTGCGTGGTTCCGCTCAGGCGAGCCACGGGAAGGCCCCACGAATCGCGGACTTCGGGGTCGAGCTGCACACGCGCCTGTGGGCTGGGGATGTCCTGCACCGGCCCCATGATGTGCAGCGTGCGCTTGAAGTTGCGCTTCATCCAGTCCTTGTTCTCCTGGCCCCAACGCTTGAGGTGGGGCGGTAGAGCACCCTTCCAGAAGTCGATGGGCGGCTTGAGGAAGTCATCGGCCAGCATCCCTCCGCCAACGATGTTCTGCGCGCGCGCTTCTGGCGAGTGGCTCCAGCGGTTGGTCGAGATCGAAGGGCCTGGCCCGATGTTCTCATACACCTCGGCTGGGTGCAGGCCCAAAGCGCCCGTGTAGTAATGCCCTTGAAGGTTGCGCCCCACCAGATCGTGCCTGTTGCCCAGCCCATCAGGGTGCTGAGCCGAGCGCGACAGCAAGAGCAGGCGCGCGCTCTCAATGGCTCCAGCCGCCACAATCACGACCTTCGCTCGCACTGTGCGGCGCTCCCAAGTACTTGCAGCGCCCCGAGTTGGCTCGAAGAACGAGATGCCGCACGCCTGCCCGCGCTCGTCCACCTCGATCTGGGATGCCACGGCTCCCGTCACCAGCGTGCAGCCCTGCCTCAGGGCGCGAGGCAAGAAGGTGTTGTGCGAGCCGGCCTTGGCTCCGCTGGGGCAGGCGAAACCCACGCATTCCGTACAGCGCACGCAGGCCAGCCGTCCCTGGTAATCGCGTGAGGCGATGGCCAGAGGCGTGGGGAAAGTCGCCCAGCCCATCCCTTCGGCTGCGGCCTTCAAGATCGGCGTGCGGCGCAGGGGTTCCAGAGGAGGCAAGGGAAACGCATTCTGCCTCGGCGCGTGGCACTGGTGCATCGTCTCGCCATCGCCGCATACGCCAAGGTCGCCCTCGGCGCGCTCATACCACGGCTCCAGCTCCTCGTAGCTCAACGGCCAGTCAGCCAGGGAAGAGCCTTCGGGCACGCCATATACCGAGGCCATGCGAAAATCCTGCGGCATGAAGCGCCACGCCTGAGCGCCATAGACGCGCGTGCCTCCGCCCACGCAGCCCGCGTTGTTCTGGTAGCCGCCCTGCCAGGGCAAGATCGTGTCCTCAGCCCCGCGAGGCGAGACGAAAACGCGAGGATGATGCTCGTCCGGCCCCGCGTTGTGGCCATACAACGAGAGCCTCTGCGAGCGCAGGTGATCGCGGGGCACTTCATCAAAGCTCAAGTCGCGCCCGCGTTCAAGCACCAGGACGCGCAACCCGGCCTCGCTCAAAGTGCAGGCCACGGCTCCGCCTCCTGCTCCCGCGCCTACGATGATGGCGTCGTAAAAATCCTCAGCCAAGCTCCCGCCGCTCGCCGCCGAAGCCTGGATCTTGGGCGCGCTGTAAGTACTTGGAGAGGTGCCCGAGTGGGGAATGGGAGAGGCTTCCATGGCATTTAGCTCCGCGCCTCCCGGCACATCGGCGACGTTGCCTGCGGGCGTTGATCCGGGTGCATCAGGAGGAGAGGCAGCCGTGCTGGAGGTGTGATTTGCGCTGCCCGCAGCTGAAGGCAGCAGCTTCTCCTGCACCAGAGGGCGCTCGATGGTGCGCTTGAAGCCGACCATGTTCCAGCTCGCGCGCTCAGGGTTGGCTCCGTTGGAGGGATCGGCGTAGAAGCCCTCGGCGGCTAAATTAGCGGCCTGCTGCAGCCAGGCGCGCGGCGAACAGGGCCACTTGGTCTGCGTGCGCTCGGCTTCGATGTCATCCAGAATCGCGTCCTGCTCAAGTACTTGCAGGACCGCGAAGGGCTGAGCAAAGCGGGCCTGAGCTTCGGCATCGAGAGCGTCGAGGGCGCCATTGTGAGCGTCCTGCTTTTCGTCGTCTAAGATCGAGTTCCAGAAGTCGAGCACTCCGTTTTGGGTGGCGGAGGGAAATTCGTCAGCGGGAATCAAGCGATCGAGCAGAGCGGGCAAGGCGGGATGAAGCGAGGGATTCATGGCTTAAGGGGTTAAAACAAAACGCCGCGCGCCGGAATTGGCGCGCGGCGTCGGGTGCGGCTGGCTTATGCGGCTGGCTTAGATGGAGCTGAGCTCAACTTTGGCGTGGCTCTGGGCGCTGGCGATGGCGCCGAAGACCATGCGCAGCGATTCCAGGTTGTCGCGAGCTGAGCACTCGGGCTCGCGGTCTTCCTTGATGGCCGCGAAGAACTCGTCCACCATCGCCACTTCCTGCGGCTTGACCTGAAGGTGCTCGACCTTGCGCCGATCCACCTTCTGCTCGGTGCGGTGCAGGTGCGAATACCAGGTTCCGGCGTTGTCCCAGTCGAGCGAGCCCTGAGGCCCTTCGATGCGCCAGTCTCCGTTCCACGAAGTCTGCGAGCCCACAGCGCAGCCCACACAGACATGAGTCGAGCGCAGCCCAGAGGCGTATTCGAAGACAATGGCGTGGCAGGCGTCGCCCACGTGCCAGCCCCAGGGCTGGTTCCAGGTGATGGCCTGCACACTCACCGGGTTCTGGCTGAGTACGTAGCGCATCAGGTCGAAGTGGTGCACCATCATGTCGTTGATGAGCATGAAGGGCTGAGTTACGTAGTGCGAGCCCGCCATATCAGCCCACGGCATATAAAAGCGCACATCGCACTGTCCGGGAGCGCCGATGAGCCCTTCGTCCAGTACCTTGCGGCTGGTGCGTGGCTGGGCTCCGAAGCGGTAGTTCTGCGTAATCATGTGCTTCACGCCCGCCCTGGCGCCCGCTTCCGCGACCATCTTGGCCGTCTCGAAGTTGTCTGAGAGCGGCTTCTCGCCGATCACGTGCAGCCCGGCAGCAAAGGCCTTGAGCGCGACTTCATGGTGCACGGCGGGCGGCGTGACGTCGAGCACGAAGTCGGCTTTGGTGTTCGATAGAGCTTCATCGAGTGAAGCGAAGACGCGCTCGCGCGCGACGCCGTGCTTCTCGACAGCGCGCGTGATGGAGCCCTCGAAGGGCTCGACAAAAGCGGCCATCTCGACATCTTCGCGAGCTTTCATCGCGTTGAGCCAGTGCAGTCCGCGCCCGCCCAGGCCGGTCAGGATACATTTCATGTTTGGGGTTCCTTAGAGGATTCGGGATATTTTGTGCCTGAGCACGGAGGATGCGCAAGGGCAAGTACTTGCAGGCCGGGCAACCGAGCCCAAGAACCTGGGTGTGGCAGTCGCAGTCGGTTGTACTGCGACTGCCACACCGATGCTGCGCTTCACTGCTCAGTCTCGGCCCGAGAAACCTTGCGCCGCTTCCTCGTTGATGCGGCGCGTGCCGCTCGCCAGGAAGCTCTGCGTCCACACGGGAGGCGCGGGCGTTTGGTTGCTCTTGAGCATGGCCTGCCACTGCTCGTCGGTGAGGCGGTTCGCGGCGGGCTGCTTGAATTCGTAGAACGAAAACGTCGCGCCGCGCGCCAGCAAGAGCTGGCCTTCAACGGGAACCACGGCCAGCAACTCGTGGGCGCGGCCTACTCCGGCCTCAAGTACTTGCGAGGACGCGGTATGTACATCGGCGATTGTGGCCATGTCGCGATCGGTTTGCGGCACGTCGCTCCAGTAAGAGCCCTTGCCGTCGCCCATGACGTGGATCATCATGGCTTCGAGCTGGCCGCCGATGAAGCGTATCGTCTCGTATTCCTCCCGCGTGAGGGCCTGACCCGCCAGCTCCTTGCGCGAGATGCCGCGCAAGCCCGAGAGCGTGGTCTCGAAGTTGGTGAACTGCTCATATAAATCCTGGGGCAGCAAACTGCGCTTCATCAGCCCTTCGCGCGAGGATTTAGTCAGGCTGAGCAGCCTGTCATAGAAGGCCGCGTTGGGCTCGACGTAGCCTTTGACAAAGGGCCTCTCGTCCTCGCCTCCGCCCATCTCGACGGCGCTCTGCTTGACGAACAAAACTGTGTCGTGCCTCAGCTGAGCCCAGCTGCCCAGAGCCGTCCACAGCGATTTATCCTGCCAGGCCGCGTTCCTCATAAACGAAGGCGCGCCCGCTGGAGCGGGATCGTTGAGCGCTTTCAAGGCATACAGCCAGCCGTAATACAGGTTCGAGCTCCACGTGGCCGAGGGCAAAGCCGCGAATTTGGCCTGCGTCTCCGCACGCACGCTCAAGTACTTGCTCCACTTTCCAGGATTGTAAACGTTGGCGTATTGGTCGAGCAGAGCCGAGGCGCGAGCCGAGCCAAAGGCCGCCATCACATCCAGGCCCGAGGGGAAGGGGCGCTTGAAGGGCTCGGACAGGTTCTGCAAAACCTCGGAATCGGGTACATAGCGCTGGCCCATGAAGCGCAGCTGAGCCAGGCCGGGCAGAGGCCCGCGCACCGCGTCGGCTCCGCTCGGGATCGGCTTGCCCATTTGCGAGGCGAACTTGGGCTTGATCTGAGCCGGGTTGATCTCTTCCAGCTTCTGCGCGAATGAGGCGAGCTTAGCATCGTCCGCGAAGGATTCCAGAGAAGCATCGGCCCCGAACACTTCGTCTGAGAGCTTCTTGAACTGAGAGGGCGTCACGTCATCGGCGGCCCCGACGTAGAAGCTCGTGGGCTCATAGATGCGCTCCCAATCCTGGTCCAGACCCTTGGAATACAGGGCGCGCGTCCACAGCAGCCCTTGCAGCAGCGGCGTGTTGTTGGGCTCCGCGCCGCCAGCCGAGGCGAAGGGGGCTAGGCCGAACCACATCATGGCGCGGAAGAACTTCTTCAAGTCCTCGGAGCGCGTGTAATGGCCGCGCGGCACGAACTGCGAGTAGTCGATCTTGTAAGGAAAAACCTGCCCAACCCCGAAGCCCCGATGCGAGCCGATGAGCTCCATCTCTGCCGAGACCATCTTGCGCGCGTCCTCGGGCAGAGGCGTGCTGCCGCCAAGCAGACGATCGGCCACGCCGAAGAAAGCCGCGTTGCGTCTGGCCGCGTCCTTAATCTGGTCCGAAGTCGCTGCGTTGAGTTGCTGAACCGAAGCCGTGACCATGCCCGCGCTGAGGCGCTTGAGGATGGGCAGCAGGCGCTCGGCCTCGACTTTTCGCAGCGAGAAGTCGAAGAACAGGTGATACACGTTCAGCACGGAATCGGTGGTGACGAGCGAGGGAATGTTCTTGTAATCGTTGTCCTCGTAGACGAAGAACATCTGCTTCGAGTTGGTCGGCGTGACCGCAAAAGCGTTGCGCGCGAGCAATTCGCGCTGCGAAGCCGAAATAGGCACGGCTTTGCTGAAGGCCGCCAAGTTCGAGACCTGGCTCAGCGAGCGCGACACGCGGTAGGACGTGCGCGAGATCTTAGCGGGAGCCGCGTGCGAAGGCGCGGCCAGTACTTGCAGAACAGCGAAGGCGATGGCTGAGGGCAAAGCAGTTGTTTTCATGGGCGTTTGGTTCTCTTCCTCTTGATGTCCATGGCTTAAGGCGGACGACATTCTCACGGCAAGTGCAGATTCTGGCCATCGCACTTCATCTTGATGCGGCGCGGGCTGACGGCAAGTACTTGCAGGCTGTTCCACCAGCCCAAGCGACGGGCCAGCGTGAACCCGAAGGCGTCCCACTTATACACGCCCAGCGACCACTTGCCATCGGCGCGCCTCTCGATTGAGACCAGCTCAGCGCGCGCTTCGGCCTCGACGTTGAGCAAATAGAACTCGCGAAAGGGCAGCGTCAGGCGCGAGCCCAACCAGCGCGCTCTGGCCTCCTTGCCATCCCACGAGTAAATCGAAAGCGTGCGGTGCGCGCGCGGCCACAGGCGCGTGCTCTTGAAGGTGCCGAGCGCGATTTCCTGCTTGCCGTCGCCATCGACATCGCCCACGCGCAAGCACCAGGGCCGCACGCGCGACTGCACGCCGCGCCACAACAGGCGCTGCCCGTGCCAGATGCTCAGCACCTCGGGTCGCCTCGAATCGACCTCGATGCGCTCCAGGGTGCCGTCGCCATCCAGATCCACAACCTGGCTTTGGATGAAGCGCGCGGCGGGCACTCGGAAGTAAAAGTCGAAGGCGGGTGGCGTGTGCTCCACGCCCATTGGTGCAGCGATGAGCGCCAGAGCAAGAGCCGCAGAGGGAAGTCGCACGCGCGTATTGTAACCGCAAAAGCGGGCTCAAGTACTTGGTGGCTCCATCAAGATGCGATAGAGTTGCGCTATTCCTCTGGAGCCATCCATGACCCGCCGCCTGCTGTTTCTCCTGTTCCTGCTCGCTGTGCTGATGAGGATGCCCGCCCGCGCCGATGAAGCCTCGGACTGGACTTACTTGGACAACGGGCAGCTGCGCATCGGCGTCAAGAAGTCGTCTGGTGCCTGCATCGGTTTTCTGTCGGCTGGCAAGGATGGGCGCAACTTGCTCAACCACGCCGATCAAGGCCGCTTCGTGCAGCAGTCTTACTACGGTGATGAGGACGGCTCGCTGTGGGGCGAGCAGAAGTGGCGCTACAACCCCGTCCAGGGCGGTGAATACAAAGGTCAGCCCTCGCAGCTGAAGGAGTTTCGTGCCACACAAACCGAGCTGTATGCCAAGATCACGCCGCGCAACTGGGCCGGAGGCGCGCTCTTGCCCGAGGTCACGATGGAAGAGTGGATCAGACTCGAAGGCCCCCTGGCTCGTGTGCGTTTCAGGATGACTTACGCCGGAGACAAGAGCCACCAGTCGCGTCCGCAGGAAATCCCGGCCATCTTCGTTGAGCCCGACTTGAAGACTTTGGTCGCTTACGTGGGCGAGCAGCCGTGGACAAACGCGCCCGTGTCGCGCAAGCAGCCCGGCTGGCCTAACGAAGACCAGAAGATGAACGAGAACTGGGTCGCTTATGTCGATGACAACGGCCAGGGCATCGGAGCCTACGTGCCCGTCGCGAACGACGCGACGTGCTACCGCTACACAGGCGACGCTCCTTGCTCCTACGTAGCGCCCATCACTACCTTCGCCCTGACGCCGAACAAGGTGTTCGAGTATGAACTGACGCTTACCATCGGCAGCGTCGAGGAGATTCGGGCGCGCTTTGTTGGGCTGCATCAGCAAGCTCAGGGGCAGAAGGTGAAGTAGGAAGATGTGAAGACAAGCGGCGCCGCAAGTACTTGCACGCTGTGAATCGCGCCGCGCGGGAACAACTCCAGTGCCGCCAACACTTCTAAGCCGCCCATGAAAACGCCAGCCCTTGCTCTCGCCGCTCTTGCCCTCGCCTCCTGCGCTCAGGCTCAGACCAACGCGCCCGCCAAAGCCGAGGCCCCAATCGAACTCAGCAACACGACCGGGGCCGTCTTTACGCCGCTCTTGAAGAAGGAGCACCCGCGCCTGCTGGCTTCTCAGGCCCAGTTCGACGCCCTGAAAATCCGTGTGCAAAATGAGCCCTGGGCGCGCCAGGTCTTTGTGCGCGTGCGTTCTATCGCCGACAAGACGCTGGCTGAGGAGCCCTCAAAATATGAGATTCCCGATGGGCTGCGCCTGCTGGCGACCTCGCGCCGCGTCTTGGATCGCTCTTACTGCTTGAGCATGGCGTGGCAGATGACGGGCGATGCCAAGTACTTGCAACGCCTGTGGGTCGAGCCCGAAGCCGCGGGCAACTTCCCCGATTGGAACCCGCGCCACTTCCTGCACGGAGGAAGCATCCCCTCAACTGCGGACAACCTGTACCTGAAGGCTTCCTTCGGAACAGACCGCGCTACAACTGGCTTCTCGTGGAGCGCGGAGGCTTACGACTTCCAGGCCGGGGCGTGGCGTCCTTCGTCGACCTACCCCACCTCCGCCAGCGGGCTCACACACAACATCAACCTGAAGCCTCAGCCGGGATGGTTCCGCTGGACTTGCAAGGGGCGCTTGCAGAACGGCAGCACGGGCGTGGCTGTCTCGGACATTGTGGAAGTGGGCATCCGCTCGGATGATTACATCCTCATCGGGTGGATTGACCCCAACAAAGTGCCAATGTCCACCGCTGGGCTGCCTGGCTGGATTGCCAACAACTTCCCGGCGAACGGGAAGCTGAATCTGAAGCAATCAGCCTTAGCCTACCCATTCTTAGGGTTCCTGAGCGAATGCGGAAAGGCTACAGCCAGAGAGCCCTACCGCTCAAGCGATGCCAACGCGCCAGGCACGTACTTCTTCACGTCGCAGAGGGAGCGGAATTACGTCCTCAATTGGATGTTCTACAGGGGCGCCAACCGGAATCCTGCCAGCGTTATACCTGGGGGAGACTTCGTGAACTTCCAGGGAACAGCCATTGATTACGCTAAGGTGGCGCAGTTCCTCCGTCCCAATGTGGCAACGCGCGGCCTCCCGGGATACTCCAACTTCAAGATGTTCAATCGCCTCCAGGTCAAGTACCAGGTGCAGTTTGGGCAGTTCACCGGGCCGCCACTTGGACAGATTATTGGTGCGCGCTTCCTCGATCGCTCCAACATTCCCGCGACCGCTGTGGGAAGGACGATTGACCCGATCAACTACGCCTTTGGCTACGCGGGTCAGGTCGGGCCTATGGAAGGGAAGACTGTCATCTCGGCCACACGTATCTCACGCATCAACGATGGCAGCCCCGATGACAAGCCCATCCGGGCGTTCAACACGCTGACTAACCCACTCGGCATCTACTGGGAGAACATAGGAGCCCAGATCCGCCTCACTTCCCAGAACGAGGTGCAGGTCATCCAGCAGCCTTACCCAACCTACTACCTGTACCGGAACGGGCGCCGTGTCGCTATGTTTCCGCAGGCGGCACAGCCGCTGGGCAACTTCAACCGAGCGCCACACCCCTTCGGGACAGTTCCAACAATCCGTTCCTTGGGAACTGTGCCCGCAGGTCGTAATGGAGATGCGTCGTCTGCGCCTGACGCCTCAGCCAACAACCCCCGCTACATCATCCCCTAAGACTGGCGTGGTTTAGCTAAACCCGCGCTGGTGTGGAGGTAACTCCACACCAGCGCGGGCTGAAGTTGGAGGAACAATGCTTTCCCGTGCCCACAACTCCCTGCTGCCCTTCGCGGCGTTCCTGCTGGGGGTGAGTTTGCTGTGCCAGGCATCCCAACCAGCCCTGGCTCAACAGCCCGCCGCCGACGTGCCCAATCCCTTCGGCCTCACCGCGTCCGAGCGGATCCAAGCTCTTACCGAGGCGGACCTACAGCATCTAACTGATGTGGTGGCTGATCCCAAGCTCTCCTACAAGGAGCGCAGCGATGCCTACGATGCCCTGGCTGAGTTCATTCCTGCGCCACGTCTGGTTCCCTTTTTCAAGAGCATCCTCGACCGAGTGCAGGACGACTTCGCGGGGGCCGCTCTGACCGGGCTCTTGCTTTCGGATGAGGACGCAGCAGCCCAGACCACTTTGCAGAAGTATTCCGGGTGGCCCCGCGATCTGCAACGACAAGGCCAGAGCATGGCTGAGCAACGGCTGCGATCTTGGTCACGGGTTCAGTCCTGGCGAGGCGTGCTTCGCCTGGTACTGCTATCACCGCCAGAAGATCCTGCTCCCACTCCTGCCACCTCGTCTGGCACAGGCCCCGTGCCTCAACCGCCTGAGAATGCCATGGGCGGCTCGCTTCCCAAGTCGGCGACCACAGCGTCCCCCGAAGATGATGCTCCCATAGCGACGGCGGCTTCCGCTCTGGCAGAGGGTGCCTCACTCGAAGAGCGGCAACTTATTGTCAGCGCGCTCGGACGCTTTCCGCACGAGCCCTTGCTGTGGATTGCGGCTGTGCAGGCTGGGTGTCCTCTGTCCTCAGCGCAACAGCAACAGGCTGAGCAACTGTGGCACGATAAGGCCCAGCCTTTAGCCTTGAGGCTAACAACGGCGGCCATACTGTCCCCCAGGCGCACCGACGCCGTGGTCTTCGTCGCGACAGAGATCAACGATGTGCTTGCTCGCTACGGCAGCATCGATATGCTTGTACGGTTCTCGCAAGCCTGGAATGCATCGCCGGGCACATCATCTTCCGATAGGAAGCAGATGCGCGAGCTTCTGCGCCTGACCGCTGTGCTTCCCCGCCTGCTGCGGCCTCTGCTTGTGATGGAGGAAGGGGCAGCACTCCGTCTTACTCTAAGGGCATGGAAGACGCGCAACGTCTACGTGCGCCTGGCTGCTCTCTCGATTACAACCGAGCGTTTTCCTCAGCAGATTTTAGTCATGAAGCCCAACAGCGACCCACTGCTTGACCCCGAAACGCTCAACACCCAGCGCATCCTGGTTGCGCTCAAGCATCCCGAACTGCGCTCCCAAATCGAGAAGATCATGGGCAAGCAGTTCCAACCCGCCCTGGAGCGCGTGCGGCGTGGTGGCTCTTGAGCGCGTTAGGTGCTTGCTCGATGCATGACCTTTTCTGGCCCGCGCTGATGCTGCTGGCCCTTCCGCGCCCTGAGTTCTTCTACGTCCTGGGGCGCGCGGCTGCGCACGGGCCGCGTGCCGGGAGGCTGGGAGCCTTGGGAGTGGCGCTGGCTGTATGCGTGCACGCTGTGTTGATGGTGCTCGGCTGCCCACCGCTGGCATGGCTGCCTTTCTTCCCAGCCCTACGCCTCGCGGGGACGGCTTACCTCGCTTGGTGTGGGCTGCGGGCGTTGCTGCCCGCGCGGGGCCACAGCACAAGCCCAAAGCGGGCTCATGATGGCGAGGCCATCGTCTTGCAGGCCCTGCTCTGCCACCTGCTCGATCCTCGCGCCGAGCTGTATTCGCTGTTCCTGCTTGTGCAGTGGGCCCGCCCGGAGGACAGTATCCCTGTGTTCGTGCTCAAGGCCATCTTCTCAGGCTTGCTGCTGGCGGCGGCTCTCCTCGGGTGCTTTTCCTTGGTCAGCCTAGCGGGGGCGCGGCTGGGACTGGCGCTCAGGCTGGTGCTCAAGCGCCGCACGGCTCTCACCGTCGATTTCGACCGTGCGATGGGCACTTTGCTCATCGGCTTGGGGCTGTGGCTGGCCCTGCAGCGTAGCTGAGAGGCGCCCCAAGTACTTGGGGTATGCGCGTTGATTCCAGCCGCCGACTCGCCTACAATGCGCTGGATGTGGCTCTTTATGCTTTCCTGGAGGCTTCGACACCCCTGGGCAACTTCAACTCCCATCCCTACCCTTCTGGAACGTTCCGTACGTCGGCATCTACGGAACCGTGCATGGAGGCCGGGGAGGATTTGCCACGCAGCCACCAGCGACTTCAGCGCGCGTTCCCCTGTACGTCGCTCCGTAAAGTAGGTGTCATCACTCAAGTAGCTGCGGCAAGAACTCTTGCCGTAGCTACTCGGGTTGGAGGGATCATGCGACTTTCCAAGTCTTACTCTTGCAACATCGTCAGGAGAGTGATGCCGGGCGTGCTGTGCCTGCTCTTCTTATGGTGCGTGCAGCACGCCTCCGCGCAGACATCTTCTGCTCCTGTAGATGCGGCGCCGACTCCGCAATCGCTCCAGCCCTTTGGCTCGAGCCCATCGGAGCGCATCCGGGCTGTCCCCAGGGAAGAGATCCAGCGCCTGGCTAACATAGTGGCTGACACTTCGCGCTCTTATGAAGAGCGTAACCAGGCTTGCGACGCTTTGGCCAAGTTCATTCCTGCCCCGGAACTGGTTCCCATCTTCAAGGGCATCCTCGACCGAGTGCAGGACCACATGGCTGTCGCCTCGCTGTCAGCGTTGACGCTCTCTGACGAGAGGGCGGCGGCTCAGGTCATCCTGGACAAGTACTCGCAGTGGCCGCGTGTGACCCAGGCGCACGCGCAGCAGATCGCTGAGGAGCGGTTGAGAGCGCAGTCGCCGCACCAAGCTTGGCGCAGTGTCCTGCAGCTTGTTCTTCGGGTGGTGTCCGAGCAGGACACGTTTGCCACCCAGCCTGTGGTGGGCGAGCACGCGGTGAACTCAAGTGAGCCTTCCTCGGCCTCAGCAGGGGATTTTGCCGAGGCTGCGCCTGAAGTAGATTCTATGGCGGCGTCAGCTGCCTTCGCCCTCTCTGGCAACGCTTCGGATGAAGAAGGCCACCTCATCCTCAAGGCTCTGGATCGCTTTCCCCGCCAGCCGCTTCTCTGGCTGGCTGCTGCCAGGGCGAAGTGCGACCTGTCTGCCAAGCGGGGGCAGGCACAGAGCCTGTGGCGCGACAAAGCTCAGTCGCTGGAGCTGAGGCTGGCTACAGCGGCTCTTCTCTCGGCGCGCCAAGCCGATGCTTGGCAGTTCTGCACGCGTGAAATCAGCGGCGTGCTACAGCAATACGGCAAGATCGACGCGATGAACTTGTTCTCGCAGGCTTGGAGTTCTGGAAGCAAGACTCAGGAGGAGCAGGCAAGCGGACGAGCGAAGATGCGGGAGTTCCTCCAGTTATCCTCAAGAGCACCTCGCCTGCTATGGCCGTTACTCATCATGGAGGAGGGCGCGGCGCGCCGACTCATGCTCAAGGCGTGGCAGGCGCGCAACCTCTACATCCGAGACACGGCCCTGGCGCTCATGGCGGAGCGTGCTCCTCAGCAAGTACTGGCGATGAAGGTCAACAGCAATCCTCTGCTTGATTCTCAGACGCTCAACTCCTACCGCATCCTGATCGCGCTCAAGCACCCTGCGCTGCGCCCGCAGGTCGAGAAGATCATGGGCCAGCAGTTCCAGCCCGCGCTCGATCGCGTGCGCCGAGGCGCCTTCGCCGCCACTGTCTTCTGAGGCATCGCCCCCATGTGGTTCTTCTGGCCCCTGATCGTGGCGGCTGTGGTGCCGCGCCCCGCCTTGGTCTACGTCCTCGGGCGCTCGCTGGCTGGCGGGACGCGCGCGGGACACCTGGCCACAGTCGGAGTGCTACTCAGTTCGGGCGTGCACGTGATCTTCTCGCTGCTGTGGGTTCCGCTGCCGCTGCTGTGCCTGTCCCACCCGGTTGCCTTCCAGAACCTGATGCTGGCGGGGGCGGCTTACTTGAGCTGGGCTGGGCTGCGGATGCTGTTGGCGCCCCAGGAGGCTGACACCGAGCAAGAGCAGGCGCTGGACGACAGGCGCACCGTGCTTCAGGCCTTGCTCCTCAACCTGCTGGACCCGCTGCCTGTGGCGGACTTCTTCTTCCGCGTGCTCTACTGGTCCAAGCCGGACGGCTTCAGCATCGTGTTCGCGCTCCAGGCTCTGATTGAGTGCGCTCTCGTGCTGGCCCTGATCGTCGTCGGCCTCTCCTATGTCAGCGTGGCCGGAACGCGCTTGAGGCTGGCTCTGAGGCTGATGCTCAAACGCCACACCGTCTACACGATTGACTTCGGCCACGTAATGGGTGCTCTGCTGATCGGATTGGGGCTATGGCTGGCCCTGCAGCGAGGCTGAGTAGTGCCTCTCAAGTACTTGAGCGATGCTCATTGACTTCAAGCGTCGTCTCGCTCTTTCCATGCACCGTCAACGCTTTCTCTACGCGGCACTCACGCTGCCTCTGCTGGGCGCTCTGTGCCTCGCCTCGCCTCCCACTTCCGAATCGCCCGCTCAGGCGACTGCAACGGGTACGGCCAGCCGAACTGGTCAAGGTAAGCTCGTTGTTACTCTCGGTGAACGCCTTCGTGCCGAGCCAGTGACCGAAGCTAACGTCAACCAAGTGTTGTGGCAGGCGCTGCAGGCGGCTAAGCGGGGTGATCTTCAAGCATATGGTCAGACGAAACGGTCTTTACCTGCTGCTGAGTTGGAAGATCGGCTTGTGGACTCTCCGCAAGTTACGCTCAAGCGGCTGGCGCCTTACGCCGTGCATTCGGATGACAATGTTCGTTACCTAGTGCAAGCGGTGGCCGATAGAGTTATCTACGATGACGAAGCCGCCAATCTGCACGCGCTTGCGCTTTCGATGCTGGTGCAGGTCATGTCGAAGGCAGCTGGAGGGTCGTCTGACGGAGCCACTATCGTGTTGCACAACTACCTCTTCGCGGAAGATGCCAGCAAGCGCGAGTACTTCCGCAAGAAGACGGACATGGCCGCGCTCAAGCGTGCCTTGGTGAGCAACCTCACAGCTTCCTTTGGCGACAACGCTGTTCTCCTGCTCACTCTTCTGGCACCTGATCCCTCGCTCAAGCCCTTCGTGGACAGTGTGGCCAAACGTGAGAAGTACCAAATCACCACGCTCATCGGCCAAGCGGCCTGGGGCGACGGCAACGCTATTGAGGCTCTGCAGGAAAGGCTGGGGCACGGCGAGTTCATCAAGTACTTGTCGCAGAACATCCTGGCCATCAACGAGCCTGGCGTGCTGGGCGCGATGTGGAAGCAACTCGACAACAAGACTAAGATCGACGAGTATCCCGCTGGCAATCCCGACGGCAAGCACTGGATGGTCAAGGCGCGCGCCTGCGACTTCGCTCTGGCCGCCTTCAAGTGGAAGTTCGACAACCAGCGCGACGAGTTCGGCACCGAGCGCCCCAGGATCGCCACCGATGCTGAGCTTGCCGCAGCCAAAGAGCGTTACCGCACGCTCATCAACGCGCTGCCCCAGATCGGTGAGCAGGCCAACGTGCCGCGCACGCCGCTGTGACGCTAACGCTGCCTCCGCCACAGCCACGCGCCGCTGCAAGTACTTGCAGCGGCGCGTGCTCTTGGTGCAAGTACTTGAGGCGCAAAGGAGGTTTCATGCACCGAAATTGGGTGCTCGCTGGGGGTTGTGCTCTGGCGTCGCTCGTAGTTGCCGCCGCGTCCTTCTCTCACGCAGCCTCTGATCCGGCAACCCAAGATCAAGAGGGCTACCCGGCACAGGTAACTCGCATCCGAACTCTGCCTGCAGTCACCGAAGCCAATGCGGATCAGGTCGTTCAACAAGCGCTTCAAGGTGCCGCGCGGGGTGAGGCGAAGGATGGCCACTCCAGCCCGGTGATCGACCGCGTGTTCGATTACCCGTTCGTCACCTTGAAGCGGCTGGTGCCCTACGCCACAGATCCCAACGACGACGTGCGCTCTTTTGTGGCGAGCGTCGCGGCGGGCGTTCTGGGCGACGGCGATCCTGCCGTTGTTGGTCTGCAAGGAAGGGCGCTCTCGATGCTGTGCACCATCGCAGCAGACGCCGAGCGGGCTTCTGCTTATGAGGCGCTGTCCTCGCTGGCCAAGTACCTTATCTTCAGTAGCGACGCGGGGTTGCGGGCCAAGGTTGACTTGGGCCTGTTAGAACGAGCGCTGGTGCACCACCTGAGCAACGGCTACAGAGATGAGGAGGCGGCTCTACTGCTCACCCTGCTGCCGCCCGACCCCAAGCTCAAGCCGCTGGTGGAGAGCGTAGCCAAGGGCATCAACTACCAAGAGGCTTCCGTCATCGCGCTGGCGCACTGGAACGATGCTAAGGGCATCGCCGCCATCGAGGAAAAGATCAAGCAGGGCGACATCAACGACATCAAGTACTTCACCGAGCGCGCCGCCGCCATTGACCATCCCGCTGTGCTGAGCGCGTTGTGGAACCGCTTCGATGACAAGCGCCCGACGCAGGATTGGGGCGCACAGAAGCCGCCCCGCGTCTGCGATTACATCCTGGCGGGCTTCAAGCTGAAGTTCGATCACAAATACAGCGGCGAATTTCCACAGCCCGTTGCGGATGCCGCACTCACTAAGGCCAAAGCCCGCTACCGCGTCCTCATCGACGCGCTGCCCACTCCCAACGCGCCGCCCGCCTGAGCCCAGCCAGAGCAAGAGGACGCAGCCGCCTGGCTGCGTCCTCTTGCGGCCTCAAGTACTTGAGGCTACGCCTGGCCCAGGGCCGCGCGCAGGCACGCGGCGTCTTCAGCAAGTACTTGCAGTTGGTCGGCTTTGGCGAAGTGGTCCAGGGCTTCGTTTTCGATGCAGGCGTCGCCCACGTAGCCCGCGCGCTGGAGGATTTGGATGAGGCGCTGGATGTCCAGGTCGCCTCGATCCAGGGGCGCGGCGAACTCGGAATATTTGTAGCCCGGTTCGCGCGGCTCGTTCCTCAGCTCGATGGGATAGGCGATGTTCTTGAAGTGCGTGTGGCGCGCACGAGCCGCAAAGTGCTCGCACACGGCGTAAACCTCGTCCAGAGGCAGCCCGAACCAGTAGAAGTTGCCCGGATCCAAAGTCAGGCCCAGGCGCCTATCCGAGACGCGCGCGAAGATTTGATCCAGGAAAGTCGGATTGTTGGAGACGGCGCCGTGGTTCTCGATGCCAAGGGGCAGAGGCGCGTCCTCGGTGTGCTCAAGTACTTGCTCGATCGACTCGCAGAAGATGCCGCGCACTTGCTCAGGCGCCAGCTCGCGCTTCATGGTCGCGGTGTCGATGCGAATCGCCTGCGCTTCCATCTCCTGAGCCAGAAACACGGCGTTAGTGGCCCAGGGCACGTGCTCGGGATGAGAAGCGAAGTCGGTCGGCAAGCACAGCGCCGAGACTGTAACGCCGTGCGCCTTTAACTCGCGGGTAAAGTCGAGCGCCTCGGCCAGCGTGCGCGCTTGCCATGGCCGCCCATCCGGGCGCTGCCAGTGCGAGAGCACGCCGCCGGGCTCAAGCCACACTTCGACCGAAGAGATGTTCAAGGCGCGCAGCGTCGCGGCGTGTGAGGCAATCAAGCCGTCGCTCTGAACCTGGCGGGTGTGCGCGTCGCGGATGGAGAGGAACATAAGGATCAGTCGCCAGGAGGCAGTCGCCGGGAGGCGCTCATGAAGCTGCAAGTACTTGTAGCAGATGTGATGCTCACTGGCGACTGATTCCTTCAGCGCAAGGAGGAGATCTGGCAGCTGTGGTCGTCGCATTCGATCTGGATGCTGCCATCGAGATCGGTGCGTTTGGTCGGGATGCCCAGGTTGGCCAGGCGCTCCAGAACTTGCTCGCTCGGGTGCTTGAACGGGTTGTAGCGCCCACACGAAATCACGGCCGCTCGCGGGCGCGCGTGGCGCAGAAATGCTTCGCTTGAAGAACTCTTCGAGCCGTGGTGCCCCACCTTCAAGACCGTGACATCTGCGGCCTGCGCCTCGTGGCACAGCGCTGCTTCGACTGAGGCGTCGGCGTCTCCCGTGAGCAGGACACTCGCAGCGCCGCGCTCGATCTTAAGCACCAGAGAGTTGGCGTTGTTGCCTGACTCCACCTGAGGCGCATCAGTGCGGGGCCACAGCACGCGCAGGGGAAGAGCCGGGCCAGTTGAGCCATCGCCCGGTGCGAGCGTAAGTACTTGGGGAGTCTGGATGCTGCTGACCTGGGTTCCTCGCTCGCGGCACTCTCGCAAGAAGCGGTTCCACCTGTCGTCGCGAGGGCGCGAAGCCGCGAGAGTGCGCGGCGTGAGGAACAGGCGAGACACGGGAACTTCGCGCGCGATCTCGGGCAGGGCGTTGAAGTGATCGGCGTCTGGGTGCGAGACGAACAGGGCATCCACACGCCGCACCCCGGCCATCTGCAACAAAGGCACGATGCTGGCGCGCGCCACGTCCTCACGGTCGCTCGAACCTCCATCCACAATAACAGTGCGCCCTCGCCACATCGCCACGATGCACTCGCCCTGGCCCACATCGAGCAGCCACACCCTTAGCTTGCCGTCGTCGCGTCCACGCCACCACACAGCGGCTATCCCCAGCGCCAGCAGAGCCATCAAAGCACCAACCCGAACGCCCACGCCGCGCCCGAACCTCCGCGAAGGCCCGCAAGTACTTGAGAGGCTCATGGTAACATCGTCTCCATTTCGGATCGTGAGCTTCGACAACGCTCGGACTTTATCCACCAATCGGTTGACAGCGACTTGGCAGTCAATCCAAGTTGCTGCGTTGCTGGCCACTTGCGCCTCACCTCAACCTACTTCCGTTCGTGATGCCAACAACGGCTTCGTGCGCGGCTTGGGCGGTGGCTTGCCACAGCAGGGCGCGCTCTTTTCTGGAAGGAGCGCGCGGCGCATCGTGCTCGCTGCCAGCTTCCTCGTCGTCTTCCTCGTGCTGGATGGTGCGGTGCGCGAAGAGCAGAATCGGCCACCACGAGGCCACAGATGCAGCCAGGGCCAGCACCGCGATGAGCCCGGTCCAGGCGAGTGAAAGAGTGGGAGCTTCGAGCCAGGCCGAGCGCCAGCTGGCCACAACTCCGACCAGGCGCGTGGTGCCATCGGCCAGGGCGTAGTTGAACCTGTGCAGCCAGGCAAGCGGCAAGAGCAAAGAAGCGCTGCCCGAAGCCACCAGAAGCGCGCTCAGCGGCACGATGGGCAGGTTGGCGCACAGCGAGCCCAGGCTCAGCGTCCCGAAGCTATAAAGCAGAACAGGCAGCGTCCCCACGTGAGCCGCCAGCGACACTCCAGCCACTGCGCACGCCCCGCGCAATCCAAGCCACGCCAGCCGCCTCAAGCCGCGCTTCCACTCCTCAAGGCTCAGCGCACAATGCTTCCAGCGTGCCACGAATCCAACTTCTTCAACGGAATCCGCCTCAAGCCTGGACTCAGGTTGCAGGGAACTCAGGGGAGCTGCCAGAAGGCTTTGCAGCGTGTGCGAGAAGGCGATCAGGCCCCAAGCCGCACCAAACGAAAGCTGCAGCGAAAGGTCATAGAGCGAAGCGGGGTCGCAGATCAGGAGCAGGCTCAGGGCGCCGCACCACATCGAGAGCGCGTCCAGGCGCCGCCCGCGCGCCTGAACCAAGAGCGCCCCCAGCCCGATCAGCGTGGCGCGCCAGATCGAGGCCGCGCCTCCAACTAAGAGGGCGTAGAAAATCAGGGCGGGCACAATCAAGAGCGCGACCAAGACGTTGCGCCACGCCTCTTGCCGAACCGGAGCGCACAACACGCGCGCCAGGCTCCACAGCAGAGCGCACACCAGCGCGACCTGAGCCCCCGAAGCCACCAGAACGTGCGATACGCCCGCGCGCCTGAAGGCCTGGCGCAACTCGTCGGGCAAAGGCTCGCTCAGTCCTCCCTCGCCAAAGGCCATCGCCGTGGCCAACCGGGCGCTCTGCCGCGCGTAAGGCACCTTCAACTCAGCGAAGCCGTGCTCGAACTTCCAGGCGATGCGCGAGCGAGCGGCATCGAGCAGCCCGTTGATCTCGCCCCAGGCCAGGCCCGCTCGCGAGGGAGCCACGGCTTCAAGGCCCTTGACTTCGCCCTGGCACCAGGCGCCGCGAATCAAGGCGAAGAGCCTGTCGTCCTTTTCCCAGGGCGCGCCTGGAGCCCGAGGCAAGCGCAACTCGATGCGCGCCCGCACCCAGTCGCCCGCCCCAACCTGAGAAACCGCAAGTACTTGAGGCGGAGTTTTGAACTTCGGGTGCGGCAAACGCGCCCAGACGCGGCCCCACGCGCTTCTCAGCTGAGAGGAAGTTGCGGCTGAAGGCACCAGATCGAGCAAAGCGAAGTCGCTCCTCTGGCCGCGATGCACTTCGAGCACGCGCGCCACCACATGCCCGCTCACCGGCTGCAAATGCTGCAGGCGGCTTTCTTGCGAACTTAGCAGGCGCGCGATGTCATCACCTGAAGGCGTCCAGCGCCGGGCGGCGTGCGCGGTCATTAGCCCCATCAGCCCGAAACAGGTCAGCCCAATGGCGCTCCAATTCGCGGTAGGCCAGGGCTTTTGCGCTTGCCCTGGCACGCGTGCGTTTCGAGCCTGCAAGTACTTGAGGGCCAGTCCAAGCGGCCCCAGCAGAGCGGGAGCCAGCAGAGCCGCATCTTGGGGCGAAGGGGCTTGAATCTTCTCGGCCCAGGCGCGCCCGAGCAGGCAGCCCAGCACCACAAAAGGCAGGCTCCACAGCAGAGGCCGCAGCGCCAGAGCCTCAATCCAGCGCCGCAGGGCGAGCCTCACTTCAGACGAGCCCACGCACAGCCCACTTGCTTCTACTGCCATGTCGTGTAGTTTGCCCAAAGGATGCTCAGGCGGCGAGGTGCGAGCCTTCGGCTGGTGGCGATGTTGTATGGTGGTGGGGTGGTGAATGCGGCGGCATCTTCTCCTCCACCACCTCACGACCTCACACCAGCCAAAGGCGCACCACTTCACCACCTATCTATGCCTTCGGGCAAACTACGGGCGATGCGACCCAAACTGCGAAGCCTGGAAATCCGTCCCGTTGGAAGCGAAGAGGGCGGCGAAGAATATTGGATGCTCTCGGATCGTGAGGGGCTCAGCGAAGACCGCTACGTGCCCATCGAGTTCGGCCCCTTGCTCGCGCTCCTCGATGGCACGCGTGACGCCCAGGGCATCGCGCGCGACTACTCGCGCCGCTACAACGAAGAGCTGCCTCTGCAGATGGTGGAGGACTTAGTGGCTCAGCTCGACCAGGCTCTGCTGCTCGATTCGCCGCGCTTCGCCCAGCACAAGCGCGACAAGATGGCCGCCTGGAACGATTCGCCTTCGCGACCCTCCGCCTTCGCAGGGCTGTCCTATCCTGACAACCCAGATGCACTGCGCGAGTTCTTCAACGTCCTGTTCGAGCGCGCCCGCCAGTTGGAAAAAGAGCCGCCCGCAAGTACTTACAGCACGCCCGCTGTGCCCTGCGAGGCTTCTCAAATCTGTGGCGTCGTGGTGCCGCACATCGACTTCGGGCGCGGCGGCGCGGTCGAGGCCATGGCCTATCGCGCTCTGCTCAAGGCGCACCGAGCCCGACCTTTCGACGTGCTGGTGGTTTTAGGCATCGCGCACGCGGGCGTGCATTACCCTTTCTGCGCCATTTCCAAGGACTTCGAGACGCCGCTGGGCACGCAGCCCACCGAGCGCGACTTTGTGGCCGCCCTGCAAAAGCGAGTCGGGCCGCGCCTCAAGAGCGAGCAGTGGGCGCACAAGAACGAGCACTCGATCGAGTTCGTAGCCGCCTTCTTGCAGCACTTAGAACCCTTGCGCTCGGTTCCCATTGTCCCGATCTTGTGCGGCGGCTTCTTCGCGGCCATCCGCTCCGGCAAGCCGCCCGAGCAAAACGAATCCATCGGCGGCTTCATCCAGGCTCTTCGCGAAGTCACGCAGCGTTACGAAGCAGCGGGCAAGCGCGTGGGCTTCATCGCTTCGGTGGATGGCGCGCACGTGGGCTCGCCCTTTGGCCACACTTTCAAGGTCACGCCTCAAGTACTTCTGGACGTGCAGCGCGATGATCTGGAGTTCTGGAAAGCGGTGGAAGAGGGCGACGCGGCTGCGATGCACGCGCACATCTCGCGCGACGACAACGCCCGCCACGTGGATGCGCACCCGGCGCTCTACACCTTGATGCTGGCCTTCCCCAACCTGCACAGCGTGCTGCTACGTTATGATAGGGCCTTCAGCGCTGAGCGCAACGAGTTGGTCAGTTTTGCGACGCTGGCGTTGTGCGAAGGCGAGTAGCGTTGCTCAAGCAGGCCGAGCAGAACCCGCTCAACCGAGGAAGACACAATGTCAACTCTCTCCAAGTACTTGCGCCGCGCCACCCTTGCCCTGACGCTCTGCGTGTTCCCTCTGTGGGCGCGCTGCTCCTCCGGCGCTCCCACCAAGCCAAAGATAATGACCACCGAAGCCATCACCGAACCCGCCGATCTTGCCGCCATCCAACTCGAAGTCAAGACCCTGCGTGAGCAACTGAACAAGGCCAACCACGATTACTACATCCTGGACAAGCCCACGCTTTCGGACGATCAATACGATTCGCTGATGCGCCGACTGGTGCACCTTGAGACAGAGCATCCCGAGCTCATCGCGCCCGACTCGCCAACCCAGCGCGTCGGCGCGCCTCTGGATGGAGCTTTCCCCAAGGCGGCGCACCGCCAGCCGATGCTCTCGCTCCAAGATGTGCGCGACGGCGCCAACGGCGAGGACGAGCTGCTCGAATGGGAAAAGCGCATCCGACGCCACCTGCACGTCGCGGACGATGTGGTCTTCGATTACGTGTGCGAGCCCAAGATCGACGGCCTGGCCATGTCCCTGACCTACGAAAACGGCCTCTTCACGCGCGGCCTGACCCGAGGCGACGGAGCCCTGGGCGAGGACATCACGCCCAACTTGAAGACCATCCGCTCCATTCCCGCGCGCCTGCGCTTGCCTGATGCCTTGCCGCTTTTCGAGGCTCGCGGCGAGGTCTACATGAGCTTCTCTGACTTGAAGAAGATGAACGACAAGCTCGAAGCCGAGGGCAAGCCGCTGTATGCCAACCCTCGCAACACGGCTTCGGGCAGCGTGCGCCAGAAAGATCCCAGGGAAACCGCCGCGCGTCCGTTGTCCTTCATCGCCTACGCCATAGGCGCAGTTGAAGGAACACAGTTCCACTCGCAGTCGCAAGTACTTGAGGCCTTGGCCCAGGCCGGATTTCGAGTCAATCCCTACAACAAAAAGTGCCGTGGGCTGGCCGAGGTGCGGGCCTTTATCGAGCACTGGCGCTCCGAGCGCTCGCACGTCGATTATGCCACCGATGGCGTTGTGGTCAAGATCGACGATATGAACCTGCAGCGCGAGCTGGGCTCGGTGGGCCGCAACCCGCGCTGGGCCTGCGCTTTCAAGTATCCGCCCGCTGAAGCCGTGACAACTGTCTTAGACATCACGATCAACGTGGGCCGCACGGGTTCATTAACGCCCATGGCGCACTTCGAGCCGGTTGTGGTGGCCGGAACAACCGTCTCGAAATCCACGCTTCATAATGAAGCCTTCATCCGCGACAAGGACATCCGCATCGGCGACCGTGTGATTATCCGCAAGGCCAACGAGATCATCCCCGAAGTGGTGCGCGTGCTGGATGTGGGCGCGCGCAACGGAACCGAGCGCCTCTTCGAGTTCCCGACTGCGTGCCCCAAGTGCCATACGCCCGTGGTGAAAGCCGAGAGCGAGGCCATCACGCGCTGCCCCAACCGCGAGTGCCCGGCCCGCCTGCAAAGGTTGCTGGAGCACTTCGTTGGGCGCGGCGCGATGAACATCGACCGCGTGGGCGAGGGCCTGATCGCGCGCCTGCTGGCCTCGGGCAAGGTGCGGGACTTGAGCGACCTGTTCGCGCTCAACAAAGAAGACCTGCTCGCCCTGGAGCGCATGGCCGACAAGAGCGCGCAGAACGTGCTCGATTCGATCGAGAAGTCCAAGGCTCCACTTCTGGCGCGCTTTATCTACGCGCTGGGCATCCGCTACGTGGGCGAGAACACCGGCGAGCTTTTGGCCGAGCACTTCGGCACTTTGGAGCGCCTCAAGGCCGCGCCCATCGAGGAAATCTCCGGCGTGCACGATGTCGGCCCGATCGCGGGAGCCGCCGTGCGCGAGTGGATGGACGATCCTTACAACCAGCAAGTACTTGCAAAGCTGAATGAGCGCGGCGTGAAGCCCCTGGAAGCCAAGATTACAGTGGTGCCCGATTCGATTTTGAAGGGCAAAAGCTTCGTGTTCACCGGCGCCCTGAGCATCAGCCGAGGCGAGGCGGAGGAAATGGTGAAGGCCCTGGGCGCGCGCGCGGCAGGCAGCGTGTCGAAGAAGACGGATTATCTTGTGGCGGGCGAAAACGCGGGCTCCAAGGCCGATCGTGCGCGCGAGCTGGGGGTGAAGGTGCTCAGCGAGGAGGAGTGGCGGGCTCTGATGCGCGAGGCGCAGGCGGGGAAGGAATAGTGCAAGTACTTGTGCTTCTACAAAGTAGGGGAATAAGCAGGACTATGGCTTTCAGGCGCAACAAGGAAAACGTCATTTCTAAACGCCAGTGGCAGCAGTTCATGGTGGGCAACGTTGACGGCGTGCAGGCGATTAGCCTGCCACCGGAAATTGTCGCCGATGAGTCGCTGTGGAGAGATGTGCTTTGTTATGGATGGGCTGAAGGCGCCGGGCCAGCGGCGATCTCAGACACGATCACGACTGGCTTTAGCGTCAGCCAACTGAGCCAAAGCGAGTATCAAATCCTGGCGTCGCTGGTTGAGCACTACTTTGAGAGCGGCTTCGCGTATGTTGAACCAGAGGCCTTGCGCAAGGATGACTGCTCGCGCCTGCGCCTTTTGTCTGATCCAAGCGCCAATGCCCCGAAGAATTACCAAGGCTCAGGGTCTCGGGCGAAGGATGATAGCGCGGGTGGCGAGCCGAGTTAGGTTGCTCAAAGGAGAGTAGAAAAAGCTACTGCAAGTACTTGTTGGCGCGCTTCCCGGCAAAACCAGATGCCACACGAAGGCACGCCAGCCTGGGTCTTCTCAGCAGATACATCACTTCACGCGCAAGAAGGTTCACCCACCTTCAAATTGTCGGCTCCGAGAAGATCGCTGCACACCATAATGCCATTTCCACTCAAACCATTCGCCGCTCTCCTCTTTGCCGTGTCCATGAGCGCATCGTGCCGCGCCGTGCCCGCAAAGCCTACGTTTCCTACCGTTCCGTTCTCTTTAGAACGCGCCGCTCCGTCCTCATCTCTCTCTTTCGATGCTGCTGAGAAGCAAAATGGCTGCGTCGATGTGCCTTCCGTTACCTTGAACCCAAAGGGTGACTGGAGCCTGTTCGTGGCCACGCGCAGCGTCGCGGGCAACTACACCACGGGGACTGTGCTCAGCATCGGCGCGCCCTCAGACTCGCTGTTTTTGGACGCCGGGCACCTTTCGCTTACCTGGTGCTCGCAGTATCCAAACGCCTGGAAGCGCGGGCACTTCGCCAACACCTTCGTGGCTACGGCCAAGGATGACGCCGGGACTTCGGCTTCGCAGCGCCAGCCCAACGGCGACTTGCTCTTCGATGAGCCCAATGTTTCACCTCTGGTTGGGCAGGCCGGGTTCGATGACGGGCGTGCACACGGCTTAGTGCTGCAGCGGCGGGGCGGAGTTGTTGAGTTCTGGAGCGTGGATGATGCGGGCGCGCGGCTGATGGACTCGGGGCCGCGGGGCTCGAACTTCGGGGGCATCTCGGGCAAGCCGCTGCGCATCGGAGGCGCCTTGCTCAAGGCTCAGCCCGCGTGGCCTTTCACTTTCTGGAAGCAGCCCCTGCAAGGCTTGATTATCAACAATGGAGGCTGCCTCTCGACGCTTCAGATGACCCGCCTCTTCCACGGAGCCGACGCTCGCCAAGTACTTGCTCTCCAAGCCGCGCGCGACGACCGCTACTACCCCGGCACCATCACGGATGGCAAGCTGGATGAGCTGATTAGCGGCAAGACGGGAACACTCAGCGGCAAGGTCTCGGCCGGAGCGTCTGTGCTGCCCTCAGTTGTGACGGACGATGTGCTCGTGGACATGGATGGCGGGGGCCAAGTACTTTCACGCGACCCGGCTCCGGCTTTGACGAGCCGAGCGCGCTTCTGGGGCACGCGCGTGGGTCAAGCCACCGACATCCGCTTGCGTGTCGTGCCATGGAACGCGCCTGTTCCTTTGCCCGACTCAACGCCGCCGGTTGTGCCCTGGGTCATCGTGGCGCGCGGCGTGGGCAACGGGCAGGCGTGGCGTGGCGATGTGCCCGGCGTGCCCAATGGCTTCGCCGACTACGACTGCGAGGTCTCGTGGAAGGATGCTGCAGGCCACTGGACACTTCCCAGGCGCTTGTGGAAGCGTTGGTCTGAAGGCGTGGTGGTAGGCATCGGAGGCCAGTCCATCGTGCAGAAGATGCGCGATGATGGAGGTACGCCGCGCTCCTTCGACCCGCGGGTAGGCGGCTTCCTGCGCGCCTACTACGACATGAGCCAGGGAACTGCGGGCTATCAGGACAACGCTTCGGCTCAGGGCTGGAGCACGCGCTGGACTCCCAAAGCTCCCGACACTTCGCGCGAAGCCTTTGGCGAGGCGCGCATGGCCGAGAAGCTGGCGCTCTTGGCTCAGAGCCCGGTTGGAGTGGGCAGCTTCGCGGTTGGAGGCGCGCCCATCGCGAGCTTCCTGGGCCAGAGCGACAGGTGGGAGCGCTGGAAGAGGTTCGTGCAGCGCGCGCGCCCTCAGTTCGGCATCTGGGCCAACGGGCAGGGCGACGTGAGCATGAGCCGCGAGCAGCGCTTTAAGGCTCTGGATCAACTTCTCGCTCAGTATGATGAGGCCGTGCAGAGCGCTCCGGGCGGGCCGTGGAAATACAAGTTCCTGGTCTTCCCGCTCAACGGCGACTGGGGGCTGGGCGGCAACGCTGACGGTATCCGCTCCTTCGATATGGAGTGGGCCGAGTCCAGAGCAAGGCAGGGCAAGCCTACGGGTGTGCTGGCTTTTGTGCTCGACGAATCCACTCAGGACGGCACGCATCTGTCCGATGATGACGCAGGGCTTGGCATTCTGGCCAGCCGAATGGCGCAGACTTTGGCGCAGGGCATTGGAGCCGCGCCGTTCAGCGGGCTCGGGCCGCAGGTGAACGCGCGGCTCAGCGCGTGGAGCGTGCGTGAGGGAGCGACGGTTGTTGACCTCGCGATTACACCCAACGGTGGGACGGCTCTGGTGACGGCGGGCGGAGGCGCGCCTTCGGGCTTCGCCATCAGCATCGACGGTGGCCCCTTTGCGCCTCCGGCCAGCGCTTCGATTGTAGATGCCACGCACATCCGGCTCGTGGCTGCCTCGGCTGCCACGAAGTCGGTTTCGCTCACGTATCTGGCGGGAGCGCCAGGGCCAAGTGGCAACCGCCAAAGCACGACCAAAGCCCAGGCCCGAACCGACAACGCCGTCTATGACAACCGAGGCGACTTGATCAGCGGGCTGCCGGGCTATCCTCTTGCGCCCATCGCGTCTAACAAGCCGCTGATGCTGAGCAAGTAAAGTCACCCCAAGTACTTGCGCCTCTTCTTTCTCTATCTGGTTGTCGAAGCCAACATGAAAATAAAACACCTCGTTTTGGCCGCCTTGCTCGGCCTCTCGGTTCTCTCTCACGCGCAAAGTGCTCCGGCTCGCTCCAGCGGCAAGGCGGCAACGTCTCAAGCCAAAGCGTCTCAAGTGAAAGCGCCTCAAAACGCTGCGCCTCAAACGGAGAGCAAAGGCGCGAAGATGGGCGTCTTCGTGGATTTGCGTGAGGACAAGACGGCCACAGACGCTGCATCTCTGGGGCTGGGCTGGGTTCGGCTGATGTATAGCTGGCTGTGGCTCGAAGGAGAGCGGGGCAAGTGGAACTGGACTGAGTTCGATGGGTGGGTAGCGCGCGCCAAGGCCAAGAAGCTCAAGGTTCTGGTGGTGGCGCAGGGCAGCCCGGCCTGGGCCAACGGCGGGCACGGCCCTTACGACAAGCAGAGCGGGCTGAGCACGCCTCCCCTGCCCGAGCATTACACCGACTTCGCGCGCTACGCTGGGGAGATGGTGCGCCACGGTGCAGACGCCGTTGAGATCTGGAACGAGCCCAACGGAGGCTTCTGGCTCCCCTCGCCTGATGCGAAGGCCTGGGCAAAGCTGGTGTCAGTGTCTTATGACGCGGTCAAAGCCGTCAACCCGAAGATTCCCGTTGTCACAGGCGGCGTCTGCCCTGTTGGCGAGGGCTCGCTCAGCCCCAACTCGCCCGAGAGGTTTCTCCAGGCCGCTCTTGAAGGCGTGCCCGAGTTCGCGCGCAAGTTCGATGGCGTCGGGCACCACCCTTACGTGTTCGCCAACGATCCTGCGGCCAAAGACCCTCTGACGGCGCCTTTCCAGTGGAACGCGATTTTGCAAACTGTTGGGATGCAGCAAGTACTCGCTCAGCACGGTGCGGGCGACAGGCCCTTCTGGATGACCGAGTTCGGCGTGCCGACAGGCGGCCCGTTTGGAGCCGTCACGCCGCAGCATTCGGGCGTGATTTACGCGCACTACTTCGAGGCCTTCGACCGCTTGAGCTTGAAGAATATCAAGCTCGGCCCGATGTTCTTCTGGACGCTGTATGACAACGCGGGCTATCAAAAGGCCAACGCCATTGAGGGCTGGGAAGGCATCTACGATGTTAATGGCGCGCCCAAGGCCTCGGTTGCAGTCATCAAAGCACGAGCCGCCGCGAAGAATTAGCCGCGCGCCGAAGCTCTTCTTTAGCAGCGCCGAGTTCATCGCGAAATCAGGAGGCAGAGCGCGCCTGCAAGTACTTGCTGATCCTCGGGCTGGATTAAAGAGTTTCCTGGTCGATGTGCATCATCTGGTTGGCGTGCTGATGCACGCCAACCGGAAACGCTTTAAGCTCAACATCATGCGACTTCGCCTCCTGGCTCCTCTGTGCGCCCTGCTACTGTTCCCTGCGGCCTCGCGGGCCCAGCAAGCTGCTGCGCCTTCAACGCCTCAAGCCTCTGCTTCCCCGTCGTCCTCGCCCTGGCTGAAGCGCGTGCTGCCCGATGCTCAGGGCAAGCTGCCGGGCGGCCTTCCTTATCGCTTGTTCGTGCCCAAGAACTACGAGGCTTCCAGGCGCTACCCGATGATCGTGTTTTTGCACGGCTCAGGCGAGCGCGGAACAGACAACCAGGCGCAGATCAACGCCAATGGGCCGCCTCGAATGGCGAGTGACGAGGTGCAAGCTGAGCAGCCCTGCTTTGTGCTGGCGCCTCAGTGCCCGCCCGAGAATCGCTGGCAGAGCTGGGATCAGAAATCGCCGCGCGGTGTCATGGTCAGGATGGCTGCGCAGCCATCAGACCCAATGCGCCTGCTGATGCAGCTGCTGGACGAGCTGCCGCACCAGTTCTCGCTCGACACCCGGCGCATCTACCTCACCGGCCTCTCGCTGGGCGGTTTCGGGACCTGGGAGTTGCTGGCGCGACGCCCGCAGATGTTCGCGGCTGCCGTCCCCATCTGCGGGCGCGCCGATTTAACAACCGCTCCGATTCTCAAGAGCATCCCGATCTGGGCCTTCCACGGCGACGCGGATCAGTCGGTCTCGGTCGAGCATACGCGAGCCATGGTTGGAGCGCTCACGGTCTTCGGGGCGCCGGTTCGCTACACCGAATATCCGGGCGTGGGCCACAATTCCTGGGACAGAGCGTATGCTGAGCCCGAGTTGTTTCCCTGGCTCTTCGCTCAGCACAAGCCGCAGGGGTGAGCTCGGAGGATTATGCCTGATGGCTCGCTGCTCTTGAGCGACGACACCAACAACATCGTGTACCGCATCGCGTATGGAGCGGCCAACACACCGCGCCCGATGACCGAGGCTGGCCTGCCCAACGTGGAGCGCCTGAGCCTGGGCGCGATGCAGGGCTCGAACGCCACTTCTAAGACAGGCTACTTCGGCCCCAACCCTCCCGCTGATGGCAAGGCTCACTATGACAACTTCCAGCTCTTCGCCCTGGACTCGCGCCTGAACCTGCCCTCCGGCTTCAACCGCCAGGCGCTCATCGAAGCCATGAAGGGCCATGTCCTGGCCCAGGGCAAGATCGTCGGCCTGTATAAGCGCGCCCTGTATTCATCGTATTGATCTGGACGGAGCAAAAGCCAAAGCCAGGGCGCAAGCTTCCGGCTTTTTGGCGCGTGCAAGTACTTGGGCCACAGTGAGATGTGTTGCCACCAGGCGAGCCAACAAAGAAGCCACGATGAGCTGGATCTGGAACGTCATGCTGTCCTTCAGTGATGAAGAGTACTGGCCTGAAGAACAGGAAGACGCTGTGGAAGTTCCTCCTGCGCTGGAGAAGATCAACGAGTGGCTGCAGCTCAACGGAGGGCAGCTCACGGATCTAACTCTTGGTTCGGGCGGAGCAGGCATGAACGCCAACATCTTCGGCGGCGGCTTCAAGCATTTGGACATCCAGATGTTCATCGGCGTTGTGCAGATGCAGGAGTGGCGCGACAGGTCGAGCGTCCAGCTCTTCATCAAGGACGAGGAGCAGGGCCGGTGGACGCTGATTGAAGTGCCGCCTGTTGCGGATATGGATGTTGATGAGTAACCGTTCCTCAAGTACTTGGGGCAGGAGCTTGAGCTATGGATGAGAGCTTTGAAGATCGGCGGCGGCGGGAGCCTGACTTCACGAGTTGGTGGTGCGTCATGGCCAACATCAAGAAGGACGATAATCCTGATGCTGTTGAGCAAGGCCCCAAGCATTTTCGGCTCGGCGAGACGGTTGCCTGCCTGAGCTTCTACCCAAATGACCAAGAGCGCGTTGTTGTGCTGGGGCGGCACCGTGATACGCGACGCTACATCGAGATCATCATCAACCGAAGGTGGCTCTGCAACTTCCGCACGGAGCTGATGGAGCACCCTGTCATCATCAGTCGCCTGCGCAAGTGCCGGAGCCTGAGGAGCGACTGGTACTCCAATCGCAACTCGAAAGAGACTTGCGATTGGCTGGTGAGGTGGTACAAGGAGCAGCTTGGCCAAGAGTAGGCGGCCGCAAGTACTTGCAGCCGTTAAAATACGCTCATGCCCACCGAGTCCAGCCCCAAAGCCGCCACCATCGAAGGCCGCCGCGCCGTCATCGTGTCCGAGCGCCGCGTCGAGTTCGAGCGCACCGAAGTCGGAGCCACGCCCGAAGGCTCGCACGTCCGCCTCAAGGTCGAGCGCAGCATCATCAGCGCTGGCACCGAGCTTTCGATCTACACAGGGCTCGACGCGGGAACGCGCATTCCGGGCGAGTGGGCGGCCTGGCCCTTTCGCTCCGGCTACGGCGGCGTCGGGCGCGTCGTAGCAGCCGGGCCGGACGCGGTTGTCCCTGCGGGAACGCGCGTCTTCGGCATCCTCAACCACACTTCGGACGCTGTGATCGACAGTGCCAAGAACTTGTGCGTGCCCATTCCCGAAGCTCTGGACTCGACCAGAGCGGCTCTGGCGCGGCTGGGCTGCGTGGCTTTGACTGCGGCGCGCCGGGTGCAGTCGATCGGCACTCCCTTGATGGGCTCGCGCGTGCTGGTGATTGGGCTGGGCTTGGTTGGCAATCTGGCCGGGCAGCTGTGCCGCGTGACCGGAGCGCGCGTGACCGGGCTCGATCCTTCGGCTCATCGAGGCCAAATTGCTGGGCGCTGCGGCTTCGTGGGCGCTCTGGAGCCTTCGGTTGGTGAGCTAAGCAAAGCAGTGGCGAGCCTCCTGGGCGGCGCGCCGGATGTTGTGATTGAAGCCGTGGGCGATTCGCGCTTGATTGAGCAGGCCATCGGGCTGTGCAGGCCCGGAGGCAGCGTGGTTCTGCTGGGCTCGCCGCGCGCTCCGCACCAGACCGAGGCCACGGCTTCGTGGCGCGAGGTGCACTTCAAGTCGCTGCAAGTACTTGGGGCCTTTGAATACGGTATCCCATTCCTGCGCCGCCAGGATCACGGAGCGGTCGGGCGCGACATCACCATCCAAGACAACGCTGATCTCGTATTGCGCCTGATGAGCGACGGTTCGCTGGTTACGGATGAGCTGGTCACAGCAGTGCCGCCTGCGAATCTGGGCGAAGCGTATGAAGGGCTGCTCAATCGCAAGGACGAGTTTCTGGGCGTCGTCTTCGACTGGGAGAACAACCCGCTGCCCGAAGCCACCTTCAGCGAGTCGAAGTAGAAGTGCAGCGACTTGCGCTCGCTGTGCTAAGCTCGGCTCGGCAGCCGCACCAGCGTCTCGAACAGGCGCTCCAGCGCGAGCTTGGGGTCGTGACTCAGGCCCGAGTGCATAGGCGAGGTCTGGATGATCGTCGAGCGCGGCGCGGCCAGCCAGTGGAACCTCTCGCGCTGGCGCAGCGAGCCGATGAAGCCCGCGCTACGCCCTCCCGCGCACACCAGCGGGATGGCTTGCAGGTGCTCCCAGATCAGCTCGGGCTCGGCGTGGGGCGCAAGTACTTGCAGGCGCGCGCGATCCAGTTCAACACGCGCTTCCAGGAAGCTGCGCTGCGAGCAGAACACGATCACGCCTGCGTTGAGGAACTCCTCGCGCTCGACGCGAGGCACCACGCGCACGATCACGTAGTCGAAGCTGCACGCTCTCTCCTCGTCCTGGGCGCGGCTCTCCCCGCTCTCAAAGCTGCTCGCGAGCATGACGCGCCTCCTCGACCCACAGCCTGGGCTCCTGAAGACGCGCCCCCAAATACTTCACGTAAGCCGCGCGGTGCGCCTCGACATCGGCGAACTGCTCGACATCGCCCAGCCAACTCTCGGGCACCTGAGCCACGATTGCCTCCAGTCCTTGAGGCGTGAGGAGGGGCGCCAGAGCTTTATCGGCGGCCTCTAAATCTCCCGCGAAGGGCAGCAGAACATGATCCTTGATCGGCTTGAACGGGCTGTGCGCGCGCTCCAGAGCGTTGTCCCAGGCGTGGTGGAAATATAACGAAGCGCCATGGTCGATGAGCCACAAATGTCGGTGCCACACCAGCAGATTGGGGTTGCGCGGCGTGCGATCGACATTGGTCACCAGAGCATCGAACCACACGATCTTCGCGGCCAGAGCCTGCACATCAACCGCTGCGCTGGCCACCAAAGGATCGAAGGTAATCGAGCCGGGCAGGTAATCGAGCGCCAGGTTAAGGCCCGCGCTGGCCTGGACTAAATCCTGAATCTCCGAGTCGGGCTCGCTGCGCGCCAAAGCCGCGTCCAGCTCCATCAGCACGATCTCGGGCACGGGCAGCCCAAGAGTCCGCGCGATCTCGCCCGAGATCAGCTCAGCCACCAGAGCCTTGGCGCCCTGGCCCGCGCCGCGAAACTTGAGCACATAAGTGCCCGAGTCATCGCCCTCGACGATGGCGGGCAACGAGCCGCCCTCGCGCAGAGGCAGTGCGTACCGTGTGGCCGAGATGGTTCTCAAGCGGCTTAGGCTCATGCTCTGAGTGTGACGGGCTGAGCCTGCGGTGTCTTTACAAGTACTTGCAGCGCCCGGTTGCTTTGGCAGTGTTATGCGCAGAATCAGGAGCTGCTTGCCTCGCTCCGCTTGCGCCACGCCCAGACGCTCAGAGCGAGCCCTCCCACCGTGCTGGCCACGTAACTGGCTGAGTGCGACCACAGATCAATAAGGAAAGGGATGTGCCGCTCTCGTGGAACCATTGTCGCCAGTGGCTCCACCAGCCAGACCTGCCCGGCTCTCGCCAGTAAGCCTCCCAATCCACCCGCCGCTACTGCGCAAACTCCCACAACTGCAAGCAACAAGGCGATGGGACGGCGCATTTGCCGGACAGTCAGCTTCGGGCGCGGCCCCAGTCGAGCGCACAGTGCCAGCAAGATTCCCAGTGCAAGGCCCATCCACCACGTCGCCACAACACCCCAGATGATGCCCAGGAGCGTCGGCGAGCTCGTAGGGTAAATAACCGGATGGCCAATTGTGAAGTACTCAACACAGATTCGCGCCGTGACTTGGTCGTGGAGCACGCCGTAGCCAACCGCCGACAGCATAGCCAGGCCCACAATGCGAAGTGTCTCCATAGTACAGCGTTACCCAAGTGAGGTTGCATTTCTCTGAGCCTGCTTGCGGTTGCGGAACCGGTCAGGCAGAGACTTCGGCGCTACGAAGAGCACTTCTAAAATGCAAGCAGAGTTAGGTTACGGTGTAATAGACCCACCAGAAAAAGTACTGAGGTGCGGCCCTCAAGCCTCCAGAATCGGCCCGCTGGCGCCCGAGTTCATGAACACGGCGGCGGCTTCGTGAGGCATGGGCTGCGAGAAATAGAAGCCCTGGCCCATAGGACACTGCATCTCGCGTAATCTTCCAGCTTGCTCAGGTGTCTCGACGCCTTCGGCGACGACGTTCAGGTTCAGCTGGCGCGCCAGAGCGATGATGGTCGCGACGATGCCAGCGTTGTGCTGTGAGTCCAGATGCGAGATAAACGAGCGGTCGATTTTGAGCGAGTCAATGGGGAAGCGGTGCAGGTAGGCCAGGCTCGAATACCCCGTCCCAAAGTCATCCAAGCCCAGCTGCACGCCGATCTCGTGCAGGGCTTGAAGCTGGCGCGCGGCCACGCTGCTCTGGGTGATGAGCGTGGCTTCGGTGATTTCCAGCTTCAGGTTGCGCGGCTTCAAGCCCGAGTCCTCAAGTACTTGACGCACGCGCGACGGCAGCTCCTCGGAGGCGAACTGGCGTGAGGAGAGGTTGACGTTGATGGTCAGCTCGTGCAACGGCCGCTCGCCTTCCCACTTCATCTCGTCCATCCAGGCGCGGAGCTGAGCGCAGGCGTGGCGCAAGACCCACCAGCCCAGGGGAGCGATGAGCCCGGTTTCCTCGGCCACGGCCAAAAATCCCTCGGGCGCGACCATGCCTCGGCGCGGGTGGTGCCAGCGCACCAGGGCCTCGAAGCCCGAGAGCAGGCCCGTGTCCAGCGCGATAATGGGCTGGTAGTGGACGCGGAAGTCGCCGTCTTCGAGCGAGCGCCGCAGATCGGTTTCGAGCTGAAGCCGCTCCACGGCTTGCTCGTGCATATGCGACGAGAAGATCTCGTGGCGCGCGCGGCCCTTCTCCTTGGCTCGATACATCGCCATGTCCGCGTCGCGCAGAGCGTCGCCAGCGTTCTGGTAAGGCGTGGCTCGCGGCGCGCTGCCGCCCAGAGCGATGCCCACCGAAGCCGCGATGAACACCTCGTGCGTTGATTGCTGAGCCTGGCCTTGAGTGTTGCGCTCCTCCTCGCGGCTCAGCAAAAAGCTCTTGCTCAGCGCCTTCTGGATGCGCTCGGCGACCTGCACGGCGTCGTTTTGAGAGCCGATCTCGTGCAGCAGAATCGCGAACTCATCGCCTCCCAGCCGGGCCGCGGTGTCGCCGGGCCTCAAGCAAGTCTCGATGCGGCGCGCCCCGGCCTTGAGCAGCTCATCGCCCACCATGTGCCCCAGCGAATCGTTAATGACCTTGAAGCGGTCAAAGTCCAGGAACAAAACCGCGAACATCGCCTCGCCCTCCTCCGCACTGAGCTGAGCTGAGTCTGCTCCAAGAACCTGGGGCTTGAAGCGCTCGCGCTTGGACTGCTCGACGCGCGCGTGCAACCGATCCATGAACAGAGCACGGTTAGGCAAGCCGGTCAAACGGTCGTGCAAAGCGGCTTGCAGCAGGCCCGACTCGACGGCCTTGTGCTCGGACACGTCACGCGCGTTCAGGATCAGGGCCTTGACCACGGGATCGTGCAGCAGGCTGCGGCAACCCACTTCAAAGGTGTGCCACGAGCCGTCGTGGTGCCTCAGCCTCATCTCCCAGTGCGAAGCCGAATCGCCGGCCTCAAGTACTTGAGGCCGGGCGCGCGCGATGTGGCGGATCTGGGCGCGCACGCGCACGCGGTCGTCCTGGTGCACCACGTCCCACAGGCAGGCCCCGACAGGTCCTGGCTCAGCCCAGGCCAGGGTGCGCTCCAGCGAGGGCGAAGCGTAAGAAATCGTGCCGCCCACCGAAATGGCGCACAAAACATCGCCCGTGTTGTCGAGCAGAGCACGCAGCAGGTGCTCGCTCTTGAGGTGCTCCTCTTCCAGAGCGCGCCGCTCGCTTTGCAAGATCTCACGCTCCAGAGCACCCGAGATCAAGCAGCTGAGCCCCTGCCAGACCTCATTCACCACCTCGCCTTGAGCCAGCAGAACCGCGCGCAGCTCACCGCGCACCAGCACGGGAAGCAGCACACTCGGCGCGCCTGGCTCCTCTTGAACGCTCTGGATGCGGCCCTCAGCCAAGCCGGACGCGCCCGAGTCCAGGCCATGAATCTCACGCGCGAAGAGGGTCGAGATGCTCTGTGAAGCGCGCCACTCAGTACGCAAGCTCGCTGTCCACGCGGCTGAACTGCCCTCGTGCTGCGAAGGAGAAACCTGCTCCAACTCGAACCAAGCGACACGCGAACAATCCGTGGCGCGCGCCATGTCCGCAAGTACTTGAGGCATGGTCTCGCGCCAGCCGGCGCCCACGGATAGATGCCGCGCGGCCTGAGCCAGCGCGTCGGCCAACGGAGGCGCTGCTTGAGACGCCTGCAGCGGCATCGAGTCCAGGCCGCTATCAATCGAGCCGGAGTTGAGCAGCACTGAGCCGAGTTGAGGGTTGGTGGCGGCTGACAGGTCTGGGTTCATTTCGACTATGCGGCTACTCGCCTCGACCTCCTGGATAAAGGTTCAGTGCAGTTGGATAATAGGGCCGTGCTCATCGAGAGGCCACAAAGACAATAGGCTTCGTTCCTCCCTGTTTAGCTCATTAGCTCAACACAATACAACCGCGCCGCGTATCCCATCAAACATTCCCAAGCCCTTCAACTGCGCCCATGCCGATCAGCGCCCGGCGACGGGAGTCCGCGTGCTGGGCGTGGTTGGATTTGCCCCTGAAGCTGCGGCCTGCACATTGAGGATGCGCGGCGTCACGAACACGATCAGCTCGGTGCGCACGGTGTTGCGTTTGCGCGACTGGAACAGGCCGCCGATCAAGGGCAGCGAGCCCAAGATGGGGATGCGCCCCCTCGTGGTCTGCTGCTGATCCAGGCTCAGCCCGCCGATGGCGATGGTTTCGCCGTCCTTGACGCGCACGGTTGTCTCAGCGCGCCGCGTCGAGAGCACGGGCAGGCCCGTGGTTAAGTCCAGCTCGGTGATGTTCGAGACTTCAGGAGTGACGCGCGTCGTGATCTCGCCGTTGCCTCCCGTCAGAGGAGTCACGCTCAGCTTGACGCCGACGTCCACGGGCTGGATGCGCGTCTGGGTCTGGCCATACTGGTTGAACTGGGTCTGGATGAAACGCTGGGCGCCGATGAAGATGTTCGCCGTGCGCCCGTTCACGACCGCCATGTTGGGCCTGGCCCGCACACGCGCCCGCCCCGTGGCTTCGAGTGCCTGCAGGTTGATCTCGAAGTTGCGCGGCAAAACGCCAATGGTCGAGTAGTTCAGCGACCCTCCGCCCACATCAATCGAGCCGAACGAAGTCGGGACAGGCGAGCCCAGGCTCAGGCCGCGCGCGAAGTCGGTCGAGTCCGTGAACTCAACGGCGATGGCCTCAATTGAGATCAGGGGCGAGGGCACGTCCATCTGCTTGAGGTCGGCGCCTATCTTTTCCAGAATCTGGGTTGGAGCCGTGACCACGACGGCGTTTTGCTCGGAGTTGGTCTTGACGTAGGAATACAAGAAGTTGGGCAGCAAGCCCGAAGCCGTCTGGGCCTGCGTGTTCTGCAAGCGAAACGAAGCCGTTCCCGAAAGGCGGTAGGTCGCTAAGTCTGAGGGCTGCCCTTCCGAGAGCATCCAGATGTTGTTGATGTTGGCGATCGAAAGCCCGTAGGCGTTGGCGATGGCGCGCAGAGCGGCCTCGGGCTCGATGCCGATCAAGTTCATCGAGATCTTGCGCTCAACAGCATCATCCACCGTGATCGAAAGCCCCGAGCGCTGAGCAATCAAAGCCAGCACGCCGTGGATGTCGGCCTTGACCGCGCGCAGGTTCAGCTTGCCTCCAGCGTATTCAATGCGCGTCGAGGTGTCGGCCTGCACAGCATCCAAAGTTGGCGCGGAGGCAGCATCAGAAGTACTTGAAGCGCCCGCATTCGAGGTAGCCAGAGTACGGTTGGACTGAATGGTGAGCAGAACGCCCTCGCCATCGGGCGTGGCAGCGAGCGAGGCCGTTGTGGCCACGAAGTTCTGGATGTCGAGGCGCACGCCTATGCCTGCCACAGCCTGCTGGGGCGTCGAGAGCTGGAGGTAGGAAACGGGATAGCGGTTGACGTTGAAGAAGTTCTTGCCGGTTCCGTTGCGCGCCTGCGGGAAGTTGATGCTCATCTTCTGCCCGTTGGTGTTGGCGTCGCTGTATTGCAGGATGCCGTCGGCGGTCACGGTGATCTGCACCCCGTTCGAGAGAGGCGCGACCTTGACCTCGCGTATGGTCGAGAACGACTGCGCTCCAGGAGCAGCCGGAGCCGGGGCCTGAGCACGCGCCGCTGTAGTCACAAAGAGCAGGAGGAAGGTAAAGAAAAATCTCATGGATGCACAAGGGATGAGGCGCGAATATGATTTGCGCGCCGATATTTTCAAACGATCTGAGCCGTCACGATGATGAGGAGCCGCGTTTTCTCGGCGTCTTTGCTGCGCGTGGGCGTGCGCCTGTTACGGGTTGAGGATTGGTTGTCCACATCGAGCCCTGCCACCAGCAGAGCATCGCCCGAGCGCAGCAGAACCGAAGTCGAGACTTCGCGGATGCCGATGGTGGGCAGGCCGGTTTTGCTTTCGATTTCGTCCACGGTCGAGGCGCTTGGCGCGATGCCCAGGCTGATCGAGGGCGCCTGGCCTGGCCTGGACTTATCCAGAGCCACGCGCGGGCGAGCTTCGAGAGAGTAGCCGATGGGCACGTTGAGAGCCTGCACATCCTGCCGCCCGTTCTGCGAACTGAGCACAGGAATGAAGCGCGACTGGCCCAGGAACAAGCGCCCCGTCTCGCCCGACAAGACCGTGACTGAAGGCCGAGCGCGCAGCCTGACACGGCCTCGCGAGAGCAGGGCCTGCAAAGCCACGCGCCATGAAGAGGGCTGCCCCTGCCCGAGCCCGCTGTTGTCCAACCTGAAAACGCCCACGCCAGCACCATCGAACTCAAAGGCCGGAGGCACGTAGCTCGGGTTGGGAGCATCCTTGGTGGGAGCCAGGCCGCGCTGCCCAAAGGCCAGGCTGAAGGCGATCGAATCCGAGTCGCGCAGCGAGACTTCGTACACCTCGGCCTGCACACGAACCAGGGCGCGACGCCTGTCAAGTACTTGCAGGTCGCTCTGGATCTTGTCCAGCACGCCGGGCGAGGCCGAGGCCACCAGAGCGTTGTGTTCGACATCGGCGCGCAGAAAGGGCAGCAGCCAGTCGGGGAGAAGCAGGCGCGCTCGCTCGGGCGACAGGTTGAGCAGAGGAATGCGCCGCGACTCCAGAGATTCCTCGCGCCCGATCTCGAAGCCTCCGCCCAAATTGGGCTCGCGCTGGCTGACGACCAGGCCCAGACCGTGCGCCAGAAGCTGCAAGATGGCATCGAGAGGCGCGCTCAGGCGCAGGTTGATGCGCTCGGACTCAACCGAGGGGCGCGCCACCAGAGGAACCCCCGAAGCCTGAGCCAGACGCGCCAGCACCTCGGGCAAGGGAGCGTGCAGAGCATCAATGGACAGATTCGCCCGCGCCGTTGAAGTGGCGGCAGGCGTGACCACAAGCCGCGTCTGCTGCTCTGCGGGCTGGATGCGGCGGATGCGCTCGGCTCCGTTAGGGTCCACGCGGTCGGTGATGACGGTGACGACAATGGAGCGCCTATCTTCGCCCAGCCTGACTTCCACATCGAGCGGGTCCAGCGAGCGCCCGAAGAGAATTTCGCGCGGCCCCCACTCGAAGCGCTGGATCTGGAAGCGGTACATCTTGATCGGCACGAAGAAGCGCAGCAGGATGTCTATTCGAGGCTCGGACTGGTTGCCGGCCTCGAAGGTGAAGAAGGGCGCTTGCAAAGCGCCGCGCCCCAGCGTGACCTGAGCCGAGTCCACCGGGTAAGCCCCGATGTTGTTGAAGGCCGGGATGCGTGTGCGCGCGCGCAGCAGCCGCAGCCTGAACTGATTGGTGCTCTTGGGCTGGAAGTTGTTGTTCGAGAAATCAATCCACTCGCTCAAGTCGCCGCCGAAGATCACCGCGCCATCGGTGTGGATCACCAGCTGCACCGCGTTGGGCAAGCGCCTCGTCTCGATGCTCGTCACCGTGTAAAACGAGGTCGCCAGCTGAGCGCGTGCCGGCACCAGCGCCAGCAAAAGCACCCCAAGTACTTGCAGGGCGCTCAGCAGGCACGGAGAAAAGCCAGGCTTTCTCATCGTCCCGTGGATCCGTTGAACTGAGATTGGTTCGCCTGGTTCGGTTGGGGCGCGCGGTTATCGCCCGTGCTTCCCAGCGGCCCTGAGATCTGAGCTGAGGGTGACTGAGCCGAGGGTGGCAGCGGCGAGTTGAGCGGGGCTTGCAGGAACTGGGCTTTCAATCGCTTCTCCTCGGCTGCGGGCAGGTGGCCCGTGCTCGAAAGCGTGCGCGGCGTGATGAAGATCACCAAATCCGAGTCGGTGTTGCGGATGTCGCGCGAGCGGAAGAACTGGCCGATGAAGGGAATCGAGCCCAGGATTGGCACGCGCGTGTTGACGGCTCGCTGCTCCTGCTGCTTCAGGCCGCCGATGATGATCGTCTGCCCATCGGCCACGCGCACTACGGAGTTGGCGGTGCGCGTCGATTTCTCGGGCAGGCGCGTCACGGGATCGACCGCCGAGAGCGTCGAGACTTCGGCATCGACCTCGATTAAGATCTGGCCCTGGCCTCCGGTGTAGGGCGTCATGCCCAGCCTCACGCCCGCGTCGATGAAGTTGCGCTGGCCCTGGCCGGTGTCGATGGGCGTTACGATGTAGCGCTGACGCCCCACGAAAATCGAGGCGCGCTGACCCGAAACCGTTGCGATGCGAGGGTTGGCTCGCACGCGTGCTTTGCCCTTTTCCTGCAAGGCCTTGATCGTGGCAGCGAAGGCCTTGGGCAAGGTCGCGACCGAGCGGTAGGAAAGGCCTCCAGCTCCATCGTAGAACAGGCCTCGCCCCGCGTTGCCGTTGCCAAAGGTAAAGCCAAGCTGATCCAGCGTGGTGTCGGTCAGCTCAACCACGAGCAGATCCACCAGAATCTGCGAGGCCGGAGTGTCGAAGCGCGCGATGTCGTCGCGGAACTTGTCGAGCACATCGCGTGGGGCCGAAAGCACCACCGAGTTCTGCTCGGGGTTGACCTTGACGTAATCTTGCAGGAACACGGGCAGCAAGTTGCGCGCGTTGGCCGCGTCCACGTACTTGGTTGGCACGCTCTCGATCTGCGACAGCAGGTAAGAACCAGCCGCGCGCGGAATGCCCTCCGAGATCATCAGCGTCCCCTCGATCTCACCGATGCCCAGGCCGTAAGCCGAGGCGATGTCGGCCACCACCTCGCGCGCGGGCCGCCCCGCAATCGAAATCGTGAGCTTGCGCGCCACAGCATCATCCACAATCAAAGGCAGGTTGGCCTTGGACGCAATCGCGGTCAGCAACTCAGCCGCATCTACGCTCACGGCGTACACGCTCATGTTCGCCGCCCCGCCCTCGATGCGATAGGTGCCACGCGTGGGCAGCACGTTGCTCGCCTGAGCCGAGCCACCCACGCCCCCATTGGCTCCAATCAGGCCGATGTTGCCGCTCGCACCCACGCCTCCATTTGGGCCTCCAGCGCCCGAAGCGCTGTTGCTTGCATTGGCGGCGGCATCGGCGGCGTTGGCGCGGGAGGCCGCGCCGCTGATGCTCGGGTTGCCGGTCGCGTTAACGGTGTTGGTCGAGCCCGGCACGTTGCCATTAGCGTTTGTGGTTCCCGTTGTGGTCTGGCTGACCGCCACAGGCACGGCTGGAACTGTGGCTGCGGTTCCCGTACTCGGAGCCGAAGCGGTGGAAGTGGAAGATGCTGTGGAAGTGGAAGAGGTGGGAGAAGTGGCAGTAGATCCGGCCTGGGCTTGAGCGGCGTGAGAGGAAGCGAGTAGAGCAGCGAGCAAGGCCGCTCGCGAAGGGGGAGATAAAATCATGGAAGCGCAAGCGTTCGAGTGTCGCCCAACGGCTCGCGCTTGAGAACCTTTGGCTCGGCAGAATCTTTGCCTCCGCGCCAGCGCACCGAATTGCTGCACGCAGCAAGTACTTGGGGCTACGCAGTAACCTTGCATTTCGAGGTGGAAATGGCACAAATCAAAATCTACGGGCTCAAAACCGAGCTCGACTCGATCAAGGTTCAGCTTTCGGATGTCATTCACGCCTGCGTTGTCGAAGCGTTGGCATATCCGCCCGAGAAGCGGTTCCACCGCTTCATCGGGCTCGAAGTTGCGGACTTCCTCTTCCCGTCCGACCGCTCCAGCCGCTACACCATCCTCGAAATCTCGATGTTCGAGGGCCGCTCGGTTGAGGCCAGGAAGCAGCTCATCCGCCTGCTCTTCGAGCGCAGCGCAGCCGAACTGAAGCTAAGCCCCTCGGATCTGGAGATCACGATTACGGAAACTCCGCGCTGCAACTGGGGCATTCGTGGCCAGTGCGGCGATGAGATCGGGCTGGGCTACAAGGTTGAGGTCTGAAGCGCCTGGCTCATCCAGCCCAAAAAATGGCAAGCACTTAATGCAAGTACTTGCCGCTTTTCTTGGACTGAACTGGGCTGAGTTCAGGCGTGCTTCTTGACTTTGGCGGCGTTGGCTTTGGCCGCTATCTTCTGGGCGGCTGCGATGTGCGCTTTCTTCTGGGCGTCGCTCATGCGAGCGAACTGGGCCTTGCAGTCAGAGCAGCAGAAATAGACCGTCTTGCCGTTGTATTGCACGCTGTTCTTCGGGTCAGGAGTGGCGGGTTCTTTTGTGACCGCGCACACGACTACGCTCGGCGCCTGGGCCGGAGCCGCCCTGGTCTTAGCTGAAGGCTTCGCGCTCGCGGCGTTTGCTGAAGACGCGAGCAGGGCCACGCCGATGATCCACTTGAACATGATTTTCTCCTGAGACATCCTCATTCTAACTCCTCAGCGCGAACTAGAGGGAGCGCCGCCTGTGATGTTCAAAGTGTCGGGCTCTACAAGTACTTGAGGCTCCGTGTGTGCCGCGAGCGCGTGTTCTGGTACAACCTAAGCGATGACTTTCTTCCTCTTACGCTCGACGCGCCGCGCTCTGCTGCGCGGGCTGCTCCTTTCGCTTGGCTGCGCCGCTTGCTTGAGCGCGACTTCCACTTCGGCCCAGGCGCGCCCGTTTTTGGTGTGCATTGATCCTGGGCATCCGTCGGAGACTTCGGATGGCGCTTCGGACAATGGGCTGAGCGAGAACAAGCTCAACTGGCAGGTCGGGCAGAAGCTGAGGCAGAAGCTGCTGGCGCGCGGCATCGCCGTGGTGATGACCAAGTCGCGCCTGAACCAGAACGTCACCAATCGCCGCCGCGCTGAGATCGCCAACCAAGCGCACGCCGATATTTTGATCCGCCTGCACTGCGATGATGGCTCGGGCCGTGGCTTCGGCTGGTATTACCCCGATCGCTCGGGCCACAAATACGGCGTCTCGGGCCCGCCTCGCGAAGTGCAGGCGGCCTCGCGCGAGGCCGCCACGCTCATCAACAGCGCCATGATCCCCGTTCTGCGCGGCTCGCTGAGCTCGAACCCGGTGCGCACCGATGCCGCGACTTTTGTCGGCGGCAACCAGGGCGGCGTCCTGACGGGCTCGATCTTCGCGCGCGTGCCCACGGCCCTCATCGAGATGTGCTTCATCAACAAGAGAAGCGACGCCCGCTTCATCGCCTCCACGCAGGGCCAGGACAAGATGGCCACGGCTCTCACTGTCGGCATCGAGCACTACCTCAAGAACAGGAGGCTGTGGGCTTCGCGCTAACCGCTTCCCAGCACCACACCCGGCCACAGACGTAGGGCGCTGGGTGTGGTGTTGAGGTGCCATGAGCACGAGTTAAGCGGGCTGTTCTTGGAAGTGCGCGGCGTTCTTCTGCTCGAAGTGCTTCCACTCGGGCGGCAGGTCTTTGTCCTCGAAGATGGCCTCGACGGGGCACTCGGGCTCGCACGCGCCGCAGCCTATGCACTCGGCTGGGTTGATGAACATCTGCTCATCCTCATCGCCGCCATGGATGCAATCCACAGGGCACACATCGACGCACGCCTTGTCCTTCACGTCTATGCACGGCTGGGCAATCACATAAAGCTGCATAGCCACCTCTATCAATCAAGATGGCTTTGATGTTATGGCAGGCGCGGGCGCAAAGCTAAGACATATTCGCTATGTCCGCCTTAACCTCTGGTTATGCGACGCGACGATGCTCTTTGGGCCACTGAATTGCCCGCTCAAGGCAGCCATAAACTATCAACTTCCAAACGATTGGCTCCAAGTACTTGGAGCCGAGTTCGAGAAGCCTTACTTCGTGCTGCTCGCACAATGCGTGGACAAGAGCGCAAGACCCGGACGATTTACCCTCCCGAGGATGAAGTCTTCTCGGCCTTCAAGCTGACTCTGTCGCTGCCGTGGTAACGGATGATATGAACAAAGCATTCAGTCCTGGCTATGGGAGGCGAGAGGCGACTGTTGAGGTGGTGGCGCTGCTGGCCGTTTTGATCGTTTATGTGGCGGGCGCGGCGTGGTATGCGGCTCAGGGCACGATCTGGTCGCCTGATAACGGGGCTCGCCTGCTGCAAGTACAGGCGATTCTGGAGCATGGGCCGGCGTGGTGGATCTCGTATCCCGCTCAGCCCCTTGATCCTCAGCATCACAACAGCTCGCTTTCGTTCTTCGGCTTCGATCACGGCGGGCGAACCTACATTTTCTATTCGTTCTTGTTCGCGCACGTGTCCGCCTTCTTTTACAGGCACTTCGGGTTCTTCGGCCTGGCGATTTTGCCCATGCTCGGCGGCCTGGGCGCGTCTGTGGCGACCCTTGCCACCGCGCGCTTGCTGCAGCTTCGTTTTCCCGTAGCGCCTATGCTGCTGACGGCTCTGGCTACTCCGCTGGTGCTGTTCAGCATCGTGTTCTGGGATCACAGCATCACCACAGGCATTGCCGCCGGCGTGCTGTATCTGGCGCTGCGCGGCATCGACAGCGGGCGGGTTTGGCTGTGGTTTGCAGCGGGCGCTCTGCTGGGGCTGGGCTTGTGGCTGCACGAGATTTTAGTGCCTTACCTCCCGGCTCTGGTGGTCGGGGCGTGGTGGGCGAGGCGGCGTCATCGCTGGGTGCTGGCCTGCGCTCTGTTGGTCGCGGGCACGCTCTCACTGCTGATTCCTCTGGCGCTCATCAACAGCCATGTCTACGGCACGGCGCTAGGGCCGCACCTGAGCAACAACAAGCTGGGCTCGCCGAGCGCGATTTTGCAGTTCATGCTCAGCCCGTCGCAGTGGGGGCCGGGCGCGCTCTATACGCTGTTTGGCTGGGGCGATGCGAGCCCTGCCTTCACCTGGCAGTTGAACGAGTGGCTCGCCAACCCCTGGCCTCAAGTGCAGTATGAAGTCGGGGCGTCGATGTGGATGTCGATTCCCTTTATCGCCTGGATCCTGCTGGCGCTGAGCGGCTGGTGGCGGCGGCTCTGGTGGCTGTGCGGCCTGATCTTCGTTGGCGTTGTGGCCGCCTGCCTGTGGGTGCTGCACCACGATCTGACGCCCCACAGCTCCTTCCTGGTCTGTCCTCTGCTGCTGCTGGCCTTTGGCGCGGCACGACCTCGCTCGCAAAGCGCCGCGCCCACAGCTCAAGCCGAAGGCGCCTCCGATCCTCGCTTGCTGGCCCAGACTCTGGCGCTGGTGACCGCGCTGTATGCCATGCTGACTCTGATGAAGCCGACCCTGGGTGGCATGGAATGGGGCACGCGCTATCTGCTTTCAGCAGTTCCAGCGCTGATGCTTCTGGCGTGGTCCTCTATCGAAAGCCTGCTACCCTCAGCTCAGGGCGGCGCGTCCGGCCTGAAGTGGCAGCCTGGCGCCCGCCCTCTGCTGGGCATGGCGGCGGCGATGACCGTGCTCTCGGTGGCGCTGCAGATCCATGGCGCGCGCATCATCCACGAAATCCACGCTCGCAACCGCATTTTGTCCGATGACATCGCGAGCGCGCCGGATGAGGTCATCGTGAGCGCGGTGTGGTGGGCTCCCATGAGCGCGGCCACAGCCTACAACCACAAGCAGATCCTCTACGCAGGCGACGAAGATCATCCCGCCGCGCCGCTCTTCTCTCGCATGGCCAAGTCAGGGGTGCGGACGTTCACTGTTATCGCGGCCGATCCCCGCAACCTGTCCGATCTGGCACGTCCCTTCGGCTACGCCCCCATCGAGGGCACCGTTCGCCAGACCTCGCAACACCTCTTTCTAAACCGCTTCGGCCTCTCCGCTAAGCCATGAAGACGCCTGAAGATGAATCGCTGCACCCGCGAGATCAAGCGTCACAAGTACTTGCAGCGCCCAAATCAAGCGCACCACGCGAAGAGCATAGTGCGCTTGATTTGCTTTAGAGCGGTTCGCAGAAGTGATGCACCAGGGAAACCGCGATCATCACAACGGGGCTTGCGCCATGAGGCACAACCTCTGCGAACCACTTTAGAGGCTCAGGCTCGCAGCACGTTTTTGATGCGCTCGGCCATGGTGGGCACAGCTTGCGGGCTCATGCCGAGCATATGAGGATCGGTGAAGAAGGCGCGCTTTCCGTAGTCGAAGCGCAGATGCAGGCGCGAGGCCACTTCACCAAGCTCCACGCCCTCGGCTGAGGGACGGCCCACAATGCCGTCGTGGTCGTGCTCGCCTCGCTTGTCGCGGAAGGTGATGGCCATCAGGTGATACTTCGCGCGCATGGCCTTGTCGCGAGGGTGCGCGTTGAGGCGACGCAGGCTGGGGCTCCACTCCGAAAGCGTGCTGGCTCCGGGATCCGTCATGATCGGCAGGCGCAGAGGCGACCACTTCAGAGCGCCGTGGTGAGGCGAGCACAGCGTGACTAAGTTGCGAGCGGGAAAGCCGTAAGCGATCATCTGGCGCGCCACGATGCCTCCCATCGAGTAGCCGATGAGCACAACATCGTCCCACTCCACTTGCTGCGCCTTGAGCGCGGCCATAACGTGGCGGGCCGAGCGCGAGAAGCTCTTCCAGTGCGTGTCGTAGCTCAGGCGCCACACGCTTCTGTCGCCATCGACATCTTGCAGGGCCTTGTGCCAGGCGCGCATCTGAATCTCGGTCGAGTGCCAGCCGTGCAGCAGAACCACGTGCCTGGTGTTGGAAGTCCCGGTGCGATCCAGCGAAACCGCGCGCGGGCGGGCCACGTGCCACAGAAAGCGGGCCTCGTTCCACAGGTTGAAGCGCGGCGAGTCTTCGGGCGGCGCGCCAAAAGGTGACTCGGTGCCCGAAGGCAACTCAGGGTTCATAGCCATTGTTCTTCGTCCTTCGCTGCCACCAAGTACTTGCACCCTAAAACAACGATCTCTGCGCCTCTTCCGATTCACGTGGCGCGGGAAGATGAGGCTCGCTCACCTGAGCCAGAGGCAGGATGCAGTCGGGAGCATCGTAAGTCGGGGTGTTGATGCGCGTCGAGATGGCGAAGGCCTCCATCGCTTCATCCGAGAACACGCCCAGAAGAGGCATCAACTCAGCGACCTCCTGCAAGTTGGGGTCGAGCCAGCGAGCTTCGTCCTCGGGCCTCAAGATCACGGCCATGCGGTGGTGCATCGTCGCCAGCAGCTTGTTGGGCGGGCCGGTGATGATGGTTGCGCTCTTCAGGCTGGGCGCTTCGGGGTTCTCCTTGTCGCGCCACTCTTCCCACAGCCCGGCGAAGGCGAACAGTTCCTGTTCTTTGAAGCGGATGTGCACCGGTTGCTTCTGCTTCTTCGAGTCTGTGCGCTCTTCTTTCCACTCGAAGAAGCCGTCGGCTGGAATCAGGCAGCGGCGGCGCGTCAGAGCGTATTTGAAGGAGGCTTTCTCGGCCAGGGTTTCGACGCGGGCGTTGATCATCTTGTTGCCGATTGAAGCGTCCTTGGCCCAGAAGGGAACCAGGCCCCAGCGCAAGCCTTCGAGCTTGCGGCCTTGAGAATCCAGCGTGACGACCGCGATGTCGGTGCCGGGCGCGATGTTGAAGCGAGGCTCGACATCGAAGAGAACACGCTGCACCTCGAAGCGCTGAGCGACTTCAGGAGCCGAGTGGTGAAGGGTAAAGCGTCCACACATAGAATTTTGACCTGAGCGTGTTTCGCAGCGAACAGAGAGGAGACGGCGCGAGTGGGGCAACTTCTGAGCCTTAACATCCGGCTCTTCACGTCCTCTTAAACTGCGCCTCATGGCAGATATCGCATCCCAAGCCGGCATCCGAGCCGTTGAACCCTTTGTGCCCAGCGCGAGCAAGCTGTGCGTCTATTTGTGGGACGAAGCCTGGCAGCACGCGCCCCAAGTACTTAAAGGCGACGACGAGGCCCTGCACGATATGCGCGTGGCCCTGCGCCGCCTGCGCTCCACACTGGAAAACTGCGCCGCCCTCAAGGGCTCCTCGCTGCGCCCCGACATCGCGAAGGAAATGCGAGCCGAGCGCCAGAGCCTGAGCAAGCTGGGCGACGCCCTGGGAGCCGTGCGCGACTTCGATGTGCTCTGCGCATACTTGCAGAATTACATCGAAACCGAGCGCCAGTCCGAATCGAACGAAGATCTGGATCTGTTTTTCAAGTACTTGCACGAGCGCCGCGACGAGCACTTCGCGCCCATGACGCACGCCATCGAGCGCGCAAATCGCCCACGCAAGAAGCGCGAGGAGTTCGCGCGCTGGGCTCACTCCCTGGCCGGAGTGCGCGAGCCCGATGTGCCTCTGCTCGAAGCCGCCAGGCAAGTCTTGGCCCTGCGCATCGACGAGGCGTTGGAAATGGGGCCGGTTCTCCAATCCAGCGACGAGCACGAGCAGCACAACCTGCGCAAGAGCCTGCGCCGCCTGCGCTACACCTTAGAAGCCTTCGCCCCCGCCTTCACCAAGCCCAAGGCCTTCATCAAGACCTTGACCTCGATGCAAGATGAGCTGGGCGAAATGCAAGACCGCTCCGTCCTGCGCGCCATGCTGCTCAGTTGCTTCGAGCAGAAGCACATCAAAGACCTGCCTCCAGGCGCGCACGAATTCGCCCAGTTCGGCGAAGCCAAGCGCGACGAGCTGCTGCAACAGATGCGCGCCACCTGGGACCAGCACATCCAGCAAGGCCTGTGGGACTCGATGCGCAAAGCCTGAGCACCCAGAGCCAAACCCAAGCGCGAGGCCCAACCGCCTCGCGCTTTTTGCTGCGCCTCTTGTGCTACTAAGATTCGGGATGTAGTATTGAAGCAGGAGGTGAGCAAAATGGCGCGAGAAGTATCGCGAGGCGACATCGGGAGCTTGATTCTGGCGGTTCTCTCAGGCGGCAAGTGCCACGGTTACGCCCTGGCGCGCGAGGTGGAGCGTCGCTCGGCTGATGCCCTCAAGCTGCGCGAGGGCTCGTTGTATCCGGCTCTGCGCGTTCTGGAAGCGGACGGCCTAATTGCGGGCGCGTGGGAAGAGGGCGCAGGCGGGCCATCGCGCCGCGTGTATTCGATCACGAGCAAGGGCGCGGCTGAGCTGGAGAAGCGTGGGCGCGAGTGGCGTGCGTATGTCGAAGCGGTCGGAGCAATTCTGGGAGGTGCCAATGGACAAGAGGCTTGAGAAGTACTTGCAGACGGTTGAGTCGGAGCTTGAGGGCCTGCGTGAGCAGCAGCGCGAGTCAGAGCTGCGCGAGATGCGGCAGCACCTTGAGGCGATTGTGGCTCGGCTGAGGGAAGGCGGCGCGAGCGAGGATGAGGCGGTTGAGGCGGCGATTGGGCAGTTTGGAGCGGCGCGGCGGGTTGGACGCGAGTTGCAGCAGGCGGATGAGGAGCGCGAGCCGTGGTGGCGAGTTGTGCTGGCGCAGGTATGTGGGCTGGCCTGTCTCAGAGCTCTCATGTATCCACTCTCCGCAGTTATCAGTTATGTGCACGGACCGAGTCCGCTGGATTTGGATTTACCGAGCACAGCAAGGGTATTAGCGTTAGGTTTGGCGCTGTGGTGGCTCGCTATATTCTCGTCAAGCGTGGTGGCCAGTTACATATCGCCCCGCTGGGCAGGGCGGATTCTGATCTGCCTGATGGGCGCGCGGATTGTGATGTTCGCACTGCCAATGCTGCCACTGGATATGTCCTGGCACTCAATGCTGGCAACGCTGAGTTGGCGGCTCGCTGAGGGCATTTGTATTCTTGCTGGCTCTTATTTAGGGAGCCGGCTGGCGCAGAAGCGCCGCAATACGCGGACATTCAGTCCAACGGAGGTCGCATGAACAACGCGCTTGACAAGTACTTGCAGGCCCTCGCCACTGAGTTGCGTGATCTGCCGCCGGGCCAGCGCGAGGAGAACCTGCGCGAGATGCGGGCGCACCTCGAAGCCATCACCGCGCGCCTGGTTGAAGGCGGGCTGGGCGAAGAGGAAGCGACCGAGGCGGCGCTGGCTCAGCTCGCGATGTGGGGCGGCTGCTGCGGCAGGCGAGCCTCAAGCGCGAAAGCCTTGCGCGCATCGTCGCGGCTCCGTTGTGCGGCTTGGTGAGCCAGTTCTTGCTGCTCGGCGCGCTGCTTGGTGCGATGGCTGCCGTGGACAAGCTCCTGGGCCTGGAAGATGAGCGCAGATTGCTGGGCTACAAGAGCGGCTCGCTGGTTGGCCTGGCCGTGAGCCTCTGCATCGGGCTCATCGAAGTGGCTGGCGGCGTGATCGCGGGCCGCATCGCGCCTCGCAGCGCGCTGTGGAGCGCGCCCGTGCTGTGCGTGGCTCTGGCCGTAGCATCTTCCACAACGTTTCCCTTCGAGGTGACGCCGTGGCCCTTGTTCAAGAGCGTGCTCCTCTCTTTCATTGGAGCCTGCATCGGCTCGCGCCTGGCGTCACGGCGAGCCGAGCGCGCGTGAAAGCCAAATGTCACAAGACCCACAAGTGCTTGTGGGCCCGGTGTCAAGACCTTCGAGGCCGATAGCCTGCTTCTTCCAAAGTAGGCTATCGGGCGATGATGATCTGGTTGTGCTCTTTGCAGTAGTAAGAATCGCCGATCCAGTGGTAATCGTAATGCTGGAAGTGGACACCGATGGCAACCGCGTGCCCCGCCACACCTGGCTTCCCGACGAATATATCCTTCATCACCACCAACACGCAGCCAGGATAAGGCCAGTCGGAGAAGCCAACGCCGTTCATCTTGTTGCCCGCCTTTTCCTCAGCGTCCAGAACAGCTCGAATTTCCGGGCACAAGAAGGCGAGCACTTGCTTATCGACTTGGGGATCCTCAACGGCGGGTGGCTGCGTGACCATCCTCTTCTTACCCGGCCAGAACAGCAGCAAGATGGCGGCAGCCAGGAGCACGCCGCCAAATAGCGGAAAGAACCAAATCACCTTGCCGGACAGCACAGCCAGCATCAAGCCCAGAGACAGCGAGATCAGGCCAAAAACCAGCATCGCAGCCGGAAATTCAGCTACGGCGAAGCCTGATCGACGGTGGCTGCTGTTCATCATCGTGCTCCTGCTTTTAAGAGCGCTCTACTTTCTACCAGGCGCTCACCAACTCGACATCGCCCGGCGGATAGGTGACAGGCTGCCCCAGATCTTCCTTCTGCTTGTGGAGCCAGAACGTGCTCCATCCAGAGAACACGATCCGTTGTCGGTTGAAGCGAGAACCGGCTTCTGAGAAATCCTCGAAGCTGACCCGAACTGGAAGCTCGAAGGTGAGGTAGAGCCATTGACCTATGTTGTAGAAGTCTGCCAGCTCAACGCGCAAGCTGCTTGATGTGGATTCAACCACTCTCACTTCATGCATGATGTCGCCAGGCCTCCCTATCGGCCTGCCACCGATGAGCACTTCAACAACGCGCTTATGCCGGATCCACTCCATCACGGCTTGAGGTATCTCTTCGCTGGTCATGTCACGTTTGTGATCAAATTCGCTCCGCCGTACTGCCCACAAGTACTTGTGACTGGGAACGCGCCGCGCCCCGATGTTGTCTTGAGCGAACTTGTTTGCCTGCTTCAGTCCGAAGGAAACCCATGGCCAAGCGCAACCGACGCGACGACATCAGCTTCAACAACTCCGACGATCCCGAAACCTCCTACTCCCTTCCCGAAACCCAGGTCGATTCGCGCGGCCTGCTCGACGAAATCCTTTCCACTTACCCGCACGACAACCCTCGCGCCCGCCAATACCTCCTGCTGCTGCGCCACCAGCTCGAAGTGGACAACAAGCAGTTCGAGGAAGCTCAGGAAGCCCTCCAGGAGTTCGAGGAGGTCTACAACAAGCTGACCCAGCCCGCGAACCGCATCGGCGTGTACCTGGGCCCGGCGCCTCGCGCCTCGACCGATGAGGAAGAGACGCACTACGAAACCATCGCTGTGGGCGACCAGGAATACATCGTCGCGGTTGACCCCAAGCTGCAAGAGAAAATTGAGGCGCAGCTGGACAAAGAAGCCGCCGAAGGGCACTTCCAGGTCGGCACGCGCGTGCGCGTCAACGAGGCCTATGCCATCGTGGGCGACCTTGGGCCAGCCACCAACGGGCCGATCGCCAAGGTCAACGAAGTACTTGACAACGAGCGCTTGCGCGTCGCGATGGACTCGCAGGGGATGCAGTCGCGCATCGTGTTCCGCGGCCACAACCTGCTCGGAGCTGAGCTGAAGGCTGGCGACGAAGTGCGCATGGAGCCCAACTTCAAGGTCGCGCTGGAATCCTTCGCGGGCAGCGAGTCCAAGGAATACTTCCTGGAAGAAGTGCCCGAACTGCCGTGGGAGAAAATCGGCGGCCAGGAGCACGCGATCGAGCTCATCCGCGACACCATCGAGCAGCCTCTGTTGTATCCCGAGCTGTTCGAGCGCTTCGGCAAGAAGCCTCTCAAGGGCATCTTGCTCTATGGGCCGCCGGGCTGCGGCAAGACGCTCATCGGCAAGGCCACGGCCTACAACCTGACGCGCGCCTACAACGAGCGCACGGGCCAGAAGCTGAAGGAATACTTCATGCTCATCAACGGCCCCCAGATCCTGAATATGTGGCTGGGCGAAACCGAGCGCCAGATCCGCGAGATCTTCCAGACCGCGCGCGACAAGGCCAAAGCCGGGCATTTGGTCTTCATCTTCATCGACGAGGCCGAGTCTCTCTTGCGCACGCGAAGCAACTCGCGCGGCGGCTCCTTCATCCAGAACACCGTGGTGCCTCAGTTCGCGGCTGAGATGGACGGCTTGGTCGCGCTTGAGAACGTAGTCGTGATGCTCACCAGCAACCGCCCCGACTACATCGACCCCGCGATTTTGCGCCCCGAGCGCATCGACCGCAAGGTCAAGATCATCCGCCCGGACCGCGACGCGGCGCGCCAGATCTTCGGCATCTATCTCAACGACAAGCTGCCACTCGATCCTCAGCTTGTCGAGTCGAGCGAAGAGGATGAAGGTAAGGCGCGCGCGAACTTGATCGACCACGCCATGAGCGAGATCTTCAAGCGCTCGCCCGAAACCGAGTTCATCGAGGTGTACACCCGAAGTGGAGGCGTCGAAATTCTCTACTGGGGCGATTTGCTCAGCGGCGCTTTGATCGTCTCGGTTGTGGAGCGTGCCAAGAGCTACGCCATCAAGCGCTCGATCGACTACAAGAGCACAATCGAGGGCGTGAGCAAGGAAGACATCAGCCGGGCGATTGCCACCGAGTTCAAGGAAAACGAAATCTTCCCCAAGACCGATACGCTGGAAGATTGGCTCAAGTTGATCGACTACGAGCCCGAGAACGTGGTCACGGTCAAGCCCGTGCGCGCCAACGCCCGCGAGAAGCAGGCCGGGCGGCGCGGCGTGATTTAGATTCGGCGAAGAACAGGCCCGCAAGTACTTGAGAGTGCTTGCGGGCTTTGTTTTTGGGGCACAAGTACTTGGGGAGGTAATTGATGAAGAAGAAGCGCGTCCTGGAGTACCTAACCTTCTATGACCATCCTCCTGATTGGAAGGCGCTTTGGTTCGGTATGGCAGCAGGGCTGTTGGCGACACCGTTCGTGCTCGACACGCTAACTGGAAACCATAGAATGTCGCTTTCGCCTGGGTCTATCCTTCTGCGCCTCTTCGTCCAAGCCGTGCTGTGCCTGAGTTGTTTTAGCGCCTACAGAACCGCCGCCAAGTACTTGCAGCGCCGCAAAGCGCGGCGCGTGGCGCAAAACAGTGAGCACGAGACTCTGTAAGTACTTGCACTTCACTGCACCAGGCTGCCATCAATGGGCAGGAAATGATTGGTGCCGCCCGCGTCCAATCCCACATCAGTTGAGTCCAGGCCGAAGTCGCGGGCCGCGATCTGGATCTGGCGCTTCCACTTGACGTGGCCGTCGCAAAACAGCAAGTTGCCGCCGCCAAAGTGCGTCCAGTTGTAGCCGATGAAGCCGGGTCGAATCGCGTTGTTGAGCCAGGTGTCGTAATTGTTCGAGCTTGAGCTTCCGTTGGGCTCAGGGCGCGCAAAGCACTGGTGCGAGGCGCTGCTGTCTTCGTGGCACCAGATCAAGGTGCTCGGCGAGCCAATCGAGGCCAGAGCGCGCACCTTCCACGGGAACGACACGATGACACCGTTAACCAGGTACGAGTTGTTGCTGCTGCCAAAAGGCGCCCTCGGCCCATAGCCCAGCTGATTGGTTGTGCTGTCCACAGCCGAAGGGCAGCGAAATAGCTGCCAGCTCCTGACATAAGGCTGGATGCCCCAGATCCAGCTGAAGTCCGAGCCGCCCGTGATGCCGTTGCCGCAAGTCGCGCCCGGCCCCAGAGCGTAGCAGTTGACCTGAGCCAAGCCCTGCAGAGGCAGCTTCTCGTCGAAGTCCTGCGCGTATTGCAAGATGCCCAGCCCGATCTGCTTCAGGTTGCTCGAACACGACGCGCGACGCGCATTCTCGCGAGCCCTGGCAAACACGGGAAACAAAATCGCTGCCAGAATCGCGATGATCGAGATCACGACCAGCAGCTCGATCAGCGTGAAGCCACGCGACCGCTGCAAGTACTTGCAGAAGGCTGATGAGCGCGGGCGGGCAGGGAAGAGCATGGCGGTTTCGGCAAACGCTGCGAGGATACCCACTTGCGCCTCCCCGGAATCTCTTTGCCCAAGCCTCAAACAGGGCAAACGCACGAGGATTTCTGGGTTCTTCGCGCTTGCGGGCCTGCGGCACACCTGAAGATTAGAAAACCTCGTGCCATGGTTACCCTGAAGCCTCAAAGCGCTCCTGACGCCTGCAAGTACTTGAGGCCGCGCTTGGGGCAAACTGTGGCCAAGTCGTTGTGCTGCTCGATCTACTTGCTTTTGCTCTTGCCTTCGAGGTGCCCATGCCGCTTCTGCCGCTTCGCTTTGTGCCTTTGCTTGCCTCGCTGCTGGCTGCTTCTCCCGTTCTGGCGCAGGCCAAGTTCGAGCCGCCCGGCGACAAGGTGTATCACGGGGCGAGCCTGCCCCGCGTGTGGGATCAAGGCCTGCTGAGCGAGATCGCGGACTATTCTAAAGTCGCGGGCAAGAAGCTCTCGATTGTGACCTGGTTCGCTTCCTACTACGAAAACGGCAGCGCGCGCCCGACTTCGTGGAAGCAGAACTACCTGCCCAACTTATACCGCGTGCGCGATGCGGGCGCGATGTCGCTGATTAAGTTCTCGACCCAGGACAACCAATATGCCGCGACGGGCCAGGTCGCCAAGACTTCCGAGATCGCGAGCGGCAAGTATGATTCTTACTTCAGCGACTTCGCGGACACCATCAAGCTGTTTGGCGGGCCTGTGTTCATCTCCTTCGACCACGAGATGAACGGCAACTGGTATCCCTACTCGCAGGGCTACACGGGAGCCAAGCCCGTGGGAGCCACAGCCAAGGATTACATCGCGGCCTGGAGGCACGTGGTCGGCTTGTTCAAGGCGCGCGGGGCTAACAACGTGGCCTGGGTCTGGTCGCCCAACGTGCCCGATGTGGACGCCACGCCCGCCTCGGACTACTACCCCGGCGACGACGTGGTCGATTGGGTCGGCGCCTCGTTCTACTCGGGCAACGTGATGGCGAACCTGCGCACCTTCTACCAGGAATACGCCGCCAAGAAGCCGATCTTCATTACCGAATGGGCTACGGCTCCCGAGAAGAGCCGCTACTACGGAGCCTCCTATCCTGGCGATGCAGCCTGGGTGCGCTCGTTCTTCAAGAGCATCGAGACCAACTACCCGCGCGTCAAGGCCATCTCGTGGTTCCAGTGGAAGCAAGCCGATGGAGATTACTTGCTGCAGCGCGTGCCCGAGCAGGCGCAAAGCTACAACATCGCCATCCAGAAGCCGCGCTACATCGCCGAAGCCCAGCCCGCAGCCGGAACCGTCACGCCCTCACGCCCGCCCCTCATCCCCGATGGCCGCGAGATCGTGCTGAGCGAGTCGCCGCGTGCCGAGCGGCCCAAGGCCGAGACGATTCGGAACGAGCGGATTCATGTGGAGCGCTAAGGGGCGAAGCCGAACGCCCGCAAGTACTTGGAGGCAAGTACTTGCGGGCGTTTATTCCCACCTGTGGGTGAATACCCCGCAGCTTGCTGCGTATTTCTGAGAGCGCGCGAGCGCTCCTTGTCCCCGACAGCGCGTAGCGCTTCTGGTTCTCACAGCGCATAGCGCTCTTGCCTGACTTTGGACGCCCCTTGACATCGCATACGGTGCCAAAAGTTGCACTCCCCTTCAACTTGACTTCTTAGGCGCAGAATTTATTGAGCAGCGATGAGAAGTTGTTAGCGGTCACTGTTAGAACTTACTGCGCTTCATCTTTCGCCACCACAAAACTACTTGATCCCAGGGCCGTGGTGACTCGATGTGAATATACAGGCTATACATCGCTATTCTGTCATCCAATGGCCCACTACCGCTGGGAAAAGTGTGTGGCACGACAACGCCGAACCCTCGGCTCCTCCAGACGAAGCCATCCATCTCGTTCCAGAACGCTTTGGTCTGCATCTGCAGCAGCAGTTCCGGGTCTTGGGTGAGCGGCGTGATGTGGTAGCTAACCCAGAACATCTCGGCCCACTCCGGCTCAGTGAGCAGCGCGATGGTTTCGCCGTGCTGCTCAAGCAGCCATCCCATGTCACGCCCGAAGTTGGTCTCCCAGATTCGTAGCCGCTCCGAATAACTCAGGGCGAGCTTCCGCTCGTTCTCATAGCGTCCCATCGTTGTGCCCCCCTTCAAGCCACTGATGTGTGCAAGTACTTGCACCCGTTCGCTGCCCAACATCCACCAACGCAAAAGCCGCGACGCTCAATGAGCATCGCGGCTTCTGCGCTGCAAGTACTTGCGCTTAGTTCGACATCAGGTTCTGGATCATGCGGCGCTTGGAGTCGTCGCTCAGGGCGTCGCTGAGCGAGCCTTTCTTGAGCTTGCGCAGGGCCTGGCCCTCGATCTGGCGCACGCGCTCGCGGCTGACCTTGAAGTGTGCGCCCAGCTCCTGCAGCGTGTGCGCCTTGCCGCCAGGGTGCAGGCCGTAGCGCAGCTGAACCACTTCGCGCTCGCGCTCGGTGAGCTCATCCAGCGCGCTGCGGACTTCCTCGCGCAGAATGGCCGTCTCAGCCGCTTCCTCGGGCACCACGGCGTCGGCGTCCTTGAGCATATCGACGAAGTCCTCGCCGTCTCCGGTCTCGCCGATTTCGTCGTCCAGCGAGAACGTCTCGGCCATGTTCAACAGCACCAGAGCCGCCGTGTCCTTGCTCACGTTGAGCTTGGCCGCCAGCTCATCCACGGTTGGCTGGCGACCCAGAGCCTGCACCAAGAGGGCGATGGTGCGGTAAGCCGTCTTGGTCAGCTCGGCGATGTGGGCCGGGACACGCACCATCTTGGCCTGGTCCGCGATGGCGCGGCTCATGGCTTGGCGAATCCAGAAGGACGCGTAAGTCGAGAATCGGTAGCCCAGCGCGGGGTCGAACTTGCGGGCCGCGCGCATCAGGCCAAAGTTGCCTTCCTGGATCAAGTCGGCCAGCGTCAGAGAGTGGTTGTGGCCCTGGTGCAGCTGCTTCAAGGCCATGGTGATGACCAGGCGCAGGTTGGCCTCGACCATCTTCTTATAAGCCTCTTCGTCACCTCCGGCGATGCGGCGGCCCAGGTCTTTTTCCTCGTTGGCCGTCAGCAGAGGCGTCTTCTGAGCCATCTTGACCCAGGCCGCCACCGCGTCCGGGAGGGCTGCTGAAGTCGCCTCGACACCGCGCGAATTGTTGCCGTTCTGGTAGTTTTTGCTCATGGATAATACTGCCTCCTGCCCGCGTGCCTTGCCTCATTCAAAGCGTCTTAAAGCGTCTCAACATGTGCGACTGTGCTGAGCTCGATCCTCGTCCCCGATCCTCATCTGTGCCGCGCCTTCCATTTGTGCCTCTTGTGCCTCGCGCGCGCGTGAGCAGGAGAAACCGCGACGCGCGACCCGCCCCCGAGCACCACTTTTTCCTCTTGGCGCTTGGTCTCAGCTCAAATTCACACTTCTGGACGCCCCAGATGCGGTGCGGCTTCCCGCATCTTCAACAAGGCCATCCCATTTAACCACAGTTCGGGTTCAAAGTCAAAACCCGCTCGAAACTTCAACCGCAGCCAGCACCCGCGCCCTGTCTTCCACAACTGCGGGCGCAAGCATCACGAGGGCACGACTTGGCGCACGTTTTGTGCCCACGAGCCCAGAGCCGCCTCAAGTACTTGAGGCTCACGCGCAACCTTGACGCTAAACTCTCCGCCCACTCATGAACGCCGACACTTCTTCTTCTGCGACCGCTTCCTCCCTGGAATCTTCGGATTCACCGATGGCCACGGCCTTCGAGCCTCAGCCCGTCGAGGAGCGCTGGACGCGCTTCTGGGACGCCCGTAAGTACTTCCAGATTCCCTCGCAGCCTCAATCGCAAACCAGCTCGAACCAGGATGGCAAGCGCTTCTGCATCACGATTCCTCCGCCCAACGTCACGGGCGTTTTGCACCTGGGCCACGCCTTGCAGCACTCGATCCACGACTGTCTCTTGCGCTTCCACCGCATGAGCGGCGTCCCGACGCTTTGCGTGCCTGGAACAGACCACGCCTCGATCTCGACCGAGCTCAAGGTCGATGCTCTGATTCGCGAGACGCAGGGAAAGTCGCGCTTCGAGGTGGGCCGCGAGGAATTCCTGCTCCACGCCCACGAGTGGAAGGACAAATACGGCTCGACCATCATCGAGCAGATGAAGGCGCTGGGCTGCTCTTACGACTGGTCTCGCGAGCGCTTCACCATGGATGAAGGCTATTCGCAAGCCGTGCTCACGGTCTTCAAGCAGTGGTATGATGAGGGGCTCATCTATCGAGGCTTGCGCTTGGTCAACTGGTCGCCGCTGGGCCAGACCACGATCTCGGATCTGGAAATCCAGCACCGCGAAACGCTGGGCAGCCTGTGGCACTTTCGCTACCCGGTTGAGGGCTCAACCGAGCGCATCATCGTGGCGACCACGCGCCCGGAGACGATGCTGGGCGACACAGCCGTGGCCGTTCACCCCGAAGACGGGCGCTACAAGCATCTGATAGGCAAGCAAGTGCTGCTGCCCTTGATGAACCGCTTGATTCCCATCGTGGCCGATGCCTATGTGGATCGCGAGTTCGGCTCGGGAGCGGTCAAGATCACGCCCGCGCACGACCCCAATGATTACGAAATCGGCGCGCGCCACGGCCTGCCCCAGATCACCGTCATCGGTTTCGACGCCAGGATGACAGCCGAGGCCGGAGCTTACCAGGGCCTGACTCGCGAGGAAGCGCGCGAACGCGTAGTTTCGGATCTGCAAGCGTCGGGGCTGGTCGAGAAGATCGAGCCGCACACGCATTCTGTGGGGCACGCCGAGCGCACGGGCGAAGTGATCGAGCCCTTGCTTTCGGAGCAGTGGTTTGTCTCGATGAAGGAGCTGGCGCGCCCCGTCATCGACGCCATCCGCCTCAACCGCGTGCGCTACACGCCCGAGCGCTACGCCTCGACGAGCCTGGAATGGCTCGAAAACATTCGCGACTGGTGCATCTCGCGCCAGCTGTGGTGGGGGCACCGTATCCCGGTCTATTACGGCCCGCACGGCGAGGTCAAGGTTTCGCTTGAGCCCATTGATGAACCGGGCTGGCATCAGGATGAAGATGTGCTGGATACCTGGTTTTCCTCGGCTCTGTGGCCCTTCGCCGTCCTGGGCTGGCCTGATGCTCTTGAATCCGAGTGGTATCCGACCAGCGTTCTCATCACGGGGCGCGACATCCTGAACCTGTGGGTTTCGCGCATGATCCTGACCAGCCTGCAGTTCGTGGACAACGAGATTCCCTTCCGCGAAGTGTTCGTGCATCCCACGATTCAGGACGTGTTCGGGCGGCGCATGAGCAAGAGTTTGGGCACGGGCATCGACCCCATGGAGCTGACCCAGATTTACGGAGCCGACGCCACGCGCTTCGGGCTGTTGCAGCTGGCCACGGGAACGCAGGACGTGCGCTTCGTGGATCAGGCGATGGTGCTGCTGGGCGAAGAGTTCGTGCGCAAGTACTTGCAGGAAAGCAAGGGCCGCGCTTTGCCTCTGAAGTGGGAGGGCAAGCCGACAGAGCGCTTCCCGCAGATGCTGCAGGCGCGTAACTTCGCCAACAAGATCTGGAACGCCGCGCGCTTCGTGCTCACTCAGGGCGAGGGCATCGAATTCGAGCTGCCTCAAGCCCAGGAAGACGAGTCGCTCGAAGCGCGCTGGATTCGCTCGCGCCTGAGCTCAACTGTGCAGAGCGTGACGCAGAGCATCGAATCGTATCAGTTCGAGGCGGCTGCGAGTGCCTTATACGCCTTTATCTGGGGCGACTTCTGCGATTGGTTCGTCGAACTGTCCAAGCCCAAGCTGCGCGAGGGCGACGAGCCACGCTTCGCCCTGCTGGTGCAAGTACTCGAATCTTCGATGCGGCTTTTGCACCCGTTCATGCCCTTCTTGAGCGAGGAAATCTGGCAGCGCTTGCCCAAGGAAGAGAGCGCTCAATCGTTGTGCATCGCCGCTTGGCCCTCGCCAAGCGCGAGCGATGAAGCGGCTGAGCGCGACTTCCTCTTGATTCAAGAAGCCGTGGCGACCGCGCGTCGGCTGCGCTCGGACTCGAAGCTGCCGCCGGGCCAGAAGGTGCCGCTCTTGTTCTTCGCGCCGAATAATCAAATCGGCGCGACCTTGATGGAGAACGAGGACGCGCTCAAGCTGTTGTGCAACGCGGCTCAGGTCACGATCTTTGAGGGCGAGGCGGCTCGGCCCTCAAATGCGGTTTCCGCTTCGCACGCCGCTTTTGAAGTGTTCCTGCCGCTCGAAGGGCTGGTCGATAAAGACAAGGAAAGGGCGCGGCTGCAAAAGGAAATCGAGGTCAAGACAATGGATCTGGAGCGCGTCTCAGGCAAGCTGAGCAACGAGCAGTTCACTTCCAAAGCGCCGCCCGAGGTCATCGCGAAGGAGACGGCCAAGCGCGACGAGTTGCAAGGGGCGCTTTCGACGCTGCAGGCTCGGCTGAGGGATTTGGATTAGCCACAGTTGGCCACGGAGAACCTCAAGTACTTGTCGCTCCTCTTCCATTCTCCTCTGTGCTCCATCTGTGGTTCTCCGTGGCCAACTGTGGTTGATTTCTATGACCTTCCGATGTGAGCGGGTGAAGTCGTGGTGATGTGAGCAAAGCCGCAAGTACTTGTATGGAAAACCTCTCGTCCGAACCTCTTGAGCCACCTCAATCTCAGCCCGAGTCGGGGACTGGCGACCTGAGCCCGACGGTGCGTGCCCTGGGCTGGGTTAGCCTGTGCACCGATATTTCGAGCGAGATGGTGTATCCGCTCACGCCTGGCTTCTTGACGCGTGTGCTGGGCGCTCCGGCCTGGGCTGTTGGGCTCATCGAAGGCGTGGCCGAGAGCACGGCGAGCCTGCTCAAGCTCTTCTCGGGGCGGCTCTCCGATCGCAGCGGGCGGCGCAAGCCTCTGGCCGTCACCGGCTACGGGCTGGCGGCTGTCTCCAAGCCCCTGATTGCCATCGCGGGCGCTTGGCCTCATGTGCTGGGGGCGCGGTTTTTAGATCGTGTGGGCAAGGGCTTGCGGGCGGCTCCTCGCGATGCCCTGATTGCTGAAAGCAGCGCGCCCGGCGAGCGAGGGCGGGCCTTCGGGTTCCACAGGAGCATGGACACCACGGGAGCCGTGCTCGGCCCTCTGCTGGGCTGGGTGTTCCTGCACTTCTTCCCCAACGCGATTCGCTCCTTGTATGCCCTGGCCTTTGTGCCCGCGATGCTGGGCGTGCTGGTGCTGGTTCTCGTGGTGCGCGAGAAGCCAAAGCCCCGGGTGCAAGTACTTGAGGCGGCTCTGGAAAGGCAGCCGGAGCCGCGCTTCACGTGGAGTGGGCTGAGCTTGCCTTACCGCCGCTACTTGTTGATTGTGGGCTTGTTTGGGCTGGGCAACTCGTCCGATGCGTTTTTGCTGCTGCGCGCTCAGGGCGTGGGCATCCGGCCCGAGCAGACTCTGTTGCTCTATGCGGCCTTCAATATGGTCGAGGCGTGCTTGGGTACGGTCGCGGGCAAGATGTCGGATCGCGTGGGGCGGCGTCCTCTGCTGGCCGCAGGCTACATCGTCTTCGCGCTCACCTACGCGGGCTTCGCGCTGCTCGATAAGCTGCCCCATCCCATTGCTGCGGTGTGGGCGCTGTTTGGCTTGTATGGTCTGTACTCGACGCTCACCCAGGGCGTGCAGAAGGCCCTGGTTTCGGACCTGGTTCACCCCGCGCGGCGCGGCGCCGAGACCGGAGCCTTCCATATGCTGGTTGGAATCGCGGCTCTTCCGGCCAGTTTGCTGGCGGGCTGGCTCTATGCTCACCTGTCGCCCTCGGCACCGTTTGCCGTTGGAGCCGCGACCGCTTTGCTCGCCTCAGTTCTGTTGATGTTCGCGCGCCCGGAAGAACTCGGTCTGGAAGCATCTCCATGAAGATCATCTTGCCGATCACGGTTGTGGCCTTCGAGACAGACTTTGGCGGCGTGGTCTCCAACACGCGCTACCTTGAATACATCGAGCGTGGCCGTTACGCTCTCTTGCACTCGGTGGGATTAAAAGTGACCCGGCTGTGGGCCGAGCACGGCGTACAGCCCGTGGTGAGGCGAGTCGAAGTCGATTACCTGAGCTTCGCACGCCACGAAGATGAGCTGGAGCTCGAAGTCCAAACCGGCGAGCATGAGCGTTCGAGCGCTCAACTGCACTTCACGCTGCGGCGCGTGGAAGATGAGGTGGTTCTGATGCGCGCCGTCCAGACCATTGTCTTCATCAACACCCGCATGAAGCCTTCGCGCATCCCGAACTGGTTTATCGAAAAGCTCTCCGCTGAGGAGCGCTAAGCAACGATAAGATCGAACTGAGCTTTGTTTGGAATCGCTGAGGCCCACAAGTACTTGAATTTCTGTGCTTGAATTCGTGGCGCCCGACCCCTTCTTGATGGCGAAAATTGCGGCTCCAAAGCCACCGCTCGAACCTCATCCGCCGCGTCAGGATTGGGCTTCCGAGCCCTGCGTCTGGCAAGAGGGCGCGCACTGGAACGATGCTCAGCTGAGCTCGGCTGCCTTCGAGCTGCTCAGGCGCGGCGGCTCTGAAATCTCGCGCTTGAATATCGAGCGCTGCGAGTTCGACGCGGCACGGCTGGCTCAGCTTGAGTGGAGCAAGCTGGATGCGAGCGACGTTGTGCTGCGCGGCTGCGACTTGTCGAACGCGGTTTGGCCCAATGCTCAAGTGTTCCGCGCCCGCCTGGAGGCGTGCCGCGCCACGGGCCTGCGCGCCAACGAGAGCCGTTGGCAGCACATCGTGTGGCGCGAGTGCCTCTTGAGCCTGGCTCAGTTCCGCTTCGCTGAGTTCAAAAGCACCCGCTTCGAGAACTGCCTGCTGCGAGGAAGCGATTTCGAGAGCGCCGACTTGCGCGGCGTGGTCTTCGAGCGCTGCGACCTGAGCCAGGCCCGCTTCGAGCGCGCTCAGCTGAGCGGAGCCGACATCCGAGGCTGCACCATTGAGGGCCTGCACATGGACGCTCCCTCGCTGCGCGGGCTGGTCATCGACCCAGCCCAGGCCATCCACTTCGTGGGCCTGCTCGGAGCGCGCATCGCGGGCGTGGGCGAGGCGCTCTGAGCGCCGCAGCGTTGCAGCAAGTCCTTGCTGCGGCGCGCTCAGGGTTTCTGCCACGAGTTGTTCGCCTGCTTGACTTCCAGCGCGCCCTTCGACTCGTTGACAAGCACCGGCTGCCCTGCTGGCGCGCCGTGCAGCACGTTGTTCTCGAAGGTCACGGAACCATTGGCATCGCTGTTGACGTGGATGGGCGACTCGCCTGAGCCGTCGATCACGTTGTTGCGGAAGACCGTGCTCTGCTTCTCGCCTCCGGTGAGCTGGATGCACTTGCTGGATGGCGGCGCTGTCATCTTTAACGCCGCGCCCCTCCGCTCCAAAGTCCGCGACCGAAAGGCAAGTACTTGCAGGCGGCGCAGCCAGAGCAGGCGGCACGGCTTCGAGATCAATCAAGTCCACGCGATAGAAATCGGCTGTGTCGCGAGCCTCTTTTTGCAGCCGCAGCGTGTCTCCTCTCTTTAATCCGCCCGTGATGAAGAAGCGCGACTCGTCCCAGAACCAGAACACGTGTGCGCGGCAGGCCGCTCATCTTAACAAGGCTGCCTCGCACGCGATTGGTGGGCGCTTCGGCTTCGTAGGTCGTGAAGGAAACATCCGCGCCGCGAGGCTGAGCTGCTTGAGCTTGCAGCGAGCAGAAGAGCGCGGGCGCTATAAAGCGGGCGCTATAAAGCGGGCGCTATAAAGCGGGCGCTATAAAGCGGGCGCTATAAACACGGAGGCGGCGAGGGCGAACTTGACGATTGGCACGGAGATGAAGGCGTGCATCGAAGCTGTGTGAACAGCCTGGCTCAAGAAATAGGATGCTGCAAGTACTTGAGGAGTATCATGCCCCGCGAAATCTATATCTCGACCGACATCGAAACCGATGGCCCGATCCCAGGCCCGCACTCGATGCTCTCGCTCGCCTCAGCCGCCTACCTCGAAGACAAGACGCTGCTGGGCACCTGGAGCGCCAACCTGGAACTTCTTGAAGGCGCAAGCGGCCATCCTGAAACCATGAAGTGGTGGGCCACTCAGCCCCAGGCGTGGCAAGTCTGCCGGAGTGATTTACAAGCGCCTGAAGCCGCCATCGCGAGCTACGTAGTGTGGATCAAGTCGCTTGGGGGCAAGCCCGTGTTCGTGGCCTATCCCGCCGGCTTCGACTGGACTTTCGTCTACTGGTATCTTCTCAAGTTCAGCGGCGCGAGCCCGTTCTCGCACTCGGCTCTGGACATCAAGACCATGGCGATGCTGCTGCTCGGCTGCCCTTACCGCGAGGCCACCAAGAAGAAGATGCCGCGCGCCTGGTTCGATGACTTGCCGCACACCCACGTGGCTCTGGATGACGCCATTGAGCAGGGCGCGCTGTTTTGCAACATGATGCGCGTGTGGCGCGAGCGCTCGCAGATGGGCGCTTCGGCAGGCGTCGAGGGCTGAAGCCGCGCGGCACCGCCAAGTACTTGCAGCGTCCCTTCGCGCCATGAAGATGAACCTGCGCCCGCTGCGTTTGGTGAAGCTGGCTCTGGCCGCTGTGCTTTCGGTTGCGCTGGCGCTTGCGGCAACGTGGCAGATCGCGCCTCAGGTACTGGTGGGGGTGCGCAACCAAGGCCGCTTCATCCCGGTGGCGCGCCGCGTTCTACTGCCCAATGCTCAAGTGAGGACGATTGTCCAGGCCGCCAAAGCTCAGATCGGGACGCGCTACGATGCTTCGTTCAAACTCATCGCTTATCCTATGGGCGATGTCTCGAAGGGGCGAGGCGCGTATGGGCGATGTCTCGAAGGGGCGAGGCGCGTGCACCGCTGTCATCGTGCGCTCGCTGCGTGCGGCTGGAATTGATCTGCAAAAGCTCATCCACGAGGACATGAGCGCGCGCTTCACCGCCTATCCTCAAAAGTGGGGTGAGAGCGGCCCCAACGCTTCAATTGACCATCGACGCGTGCCTAACCAGATCGCCTTCTTCCAAAGCCACGCTCAGGTGCTGACCACGCGGGCCGATGCAAGTACTTGGAAGAGCTGGCAGCCGGGCGACATCGTGTATTGGGACACGGGCGAGGGGCGCCAGCACACGGGCATCGTCTCGGACGGCGTGGACGCCTCGGGCGAGCCGTTCGTGATTCACAACGGCAGCGTGTGCATCGAAGACCACGCGCTTCGACGCTGGCCGATCATCGCGCACTTCAGGCTCAAATCGTAGATGGATGACTCAAGTACTTGGGCGCCCGCGTTAGACTGCGCCGACATGGAAACGCCCGCCAAGCCCGCGACCTCGCCGCTGCGGGCCTTCGGGTCGCACCGCGTGCAGCATCCCTGGGAAGGCAAGACCGACACCCGCAAGCGTCGCAAGCTCAGGGAAGAAGCCCGCGCTCTGCCCAAGACGCCGGGCGTGTATTTCTTCTTTGGCCACAAAGACAGGCTGCTGTACATAGGCAAGGCCAAGCGGCTGCGCGAGCGCGTGGGCAGCTACTTCGCCGATACCAAGCAGAAGCGCCCACCCAAGTTGCGCCGCTTGCTGGCCGAAATCGAGCGCCTGGAAGTGCACCACTGCGGCTCCGAACTCGAAGCGCTTCTCCTTGAACGCAAGCTCATCGCCGAACGCCGCCCCTTGCTCAACCGCCAGCTCAAGCGCTTCGATGTTTATCCCTATCTGCTGCTCTCGGACGAAGCCTTCCCGCGCCTGACCCTGACGCGAGCTGAGCCCGTTTCGATGCCGAGCGAAGCCGAGCGCGAAGAGGAGCCGGACTTCTTCGTGCCGCGCGATGCTTCGGCTCTGGGCCTGCCTTTCGAGAGCGCAAGTACTTCCAGTCTGGAAAACACGCCGCGCGCCGGCGAGCTTCCCGGCCTTTATCTCGGGCCTTTCACCACGCCCAAAGCCGCTTGGTGGACCTTTGAAGCCGTGCGCGCTCTGTTCCCTTTGCGCTCGTGCGAGGGCGCGATTGTGCCCGACGCTGGCGGTAAGGGCTGCTTCTACCGCGAACTGAAGCGCTGTTGCGGGCCTTGCGTGGGCGATGCCTCGCGCGAGGAATACGCCAGGCTGTGCGAAGATCTGGTGCGCACGCTGCACGAGGGGACTTCGCCGCACATCGAGGCCATGCGCGCACGCATGATGAAGCTGGCCGAGGAATGGAAGTTCGAGGACGCGGCCAAGATCAAGGCCCAGCTCGAAGCCATCGAGCACGTCGCCAATCGTCTGCAACGCCTGCAAGCGATGCGCGAATCCAACAACATGGCCATCATCCAGCCCGCTCTGGATTCTTACTTTGATAAGGACGGCCAAGTACTTGAGGGCCGTAGTGGGCGCCGCTGGAGCGTGTTCCTGATCCAGAACGGCCTGGTGCGCCGCCACCTCATCCTGCGCGACGAGGCAAGCGAGTGGGAAGCGGCGCGCGCGGCTCTGCGCGAGGTTTACGAAGCTCCGGCTCCCTCCAAGCCCTTCACGGCCAAGGCCGAACTGGACGAGATGATGATCCTGGATCGCTGGCTGCGCGCTCACGGCGAGGAGCCATCTTGCGTGTGGCTGCGCGAGCGCCCGCGCCAGTGGCTCTCGAACGCCATTCGCTCGTGCCGCCGCGCCGTGAGCGCCAGTGGTTGAAGCCAAGCTGTAGCTGAAGCGGCAGCAAGTACTTGCTGCCACCTCAAACCCGCCGCGCCACCAGCCGCAGCAGCTTCTTGAGCCTGGGGTCGCTCAGCGCCTGCTGATACCACGAGTTGCCCGCGCGGTGCAAAATCTCGCTCAGCGTGGGGTAAGCGAAGACCATCTCGGCCAGCTCAGCCGCCACCATTCCCTCGCGAACCGCGTGCGTCAAGAGCGGCAGCAACTCGCCCGCGCTCGCTCCCGTGATGTGCGCGCCCAGGATGCGGCCCGAGCGACTCAGAACCAGCTTGCAAAAGCCTTCGGTTTCGCCGTCGATGATAGCGCGATCCAGGGTCTTGAACTCTTCGCGCACGATCTGAGGATGCCGAAACTTCCTCCTGGCCTCAGCCTCGGTCATCCCGACGCGGGCGAGCTGCGGCTCCAGGAACACAACCGAAGGCATCGCGCGCTCATCCAGAGCGGCGGGAAGCGGCAGCAAAGCGTTACGAGCGGCGGCTTTGGCCGCGTGCTCGGCGGCGTGCGTCCACAGATTCTTGCCACGAACATCGCCCACGGCGAAGATGGTGGGCGCTGAAGTCCTCAAGTACTTGTCGGTGCGAACGCCGCCTTCATCGAACTCAACTCCGGCGCTTTCGAGCCCGATGTTTTGCACGCGCGGCCTCTTGCCCGCGGCCACCAAGATGCGGCTGGCGCGGATTTCGTTCTGCTCGCCGTTGGCTTGCACCGTCAGAGACTTGCCCTCATCGTTGTCATCGCCGCGAGCTGCCAGAACTTGCGCGTCCACAAGTACTTGCACGCCCGCGCGTTCGAGGATCTTGCGAGCGTAGGCCGAGATTTCCGCATCTTCGCGCGGCAAGAGATTTGGGCCGCGCTGGATGAGCGTGACTTTGGAACCCAGGCGAGTGAAGGCCTGCGCCATTTCGCAGCCCACGCTGCCGCCGCCGATGATGGCCAGCGAGCGAGGCAGCGAAGGCAGCTCGAACAAGTCGCGGTGCGTCAGGAATCCAGCTTCTTCTAAACCAGGGATAGAAGGAATGATCGACTCGGAGCCTGTAGCCAGGATGACGCGGCGCGCGCGCACACGGCGAACGGAGCTCTTGAGCTGAATGTCGAGCAGATGCGCGTCCACAAACGAAGCGTTGCCGCTCACGAGTTCGATGTTGGACTTGTCAAGCTGCTCGCGTTCGAGCTTGCGGATGTCGTCGCGCACATCTTGTAGCCTGAGCTTGAGCGCGTTCCAGATCAGGCGCGGCTTCTCGGCGTGTACGCCGAACTCCTCGGCCCGCTTCACTAAATCCAGCACACGCGCCGATTGAATGAGCGTTTTGGAGGGCACGCAGCCGCTCCACAAACACTCGCCGCCCACGCGCTCGCGCTCGATCAGGAGCACGCGCGCGCCCAGAGCATCGCCCACAAATGCCGAGACCAAGCCGCCCGTGCCCGCGCCGACAACCACCAGATCGTATTCGTCCATTTTGTTTTAGCCACAGATAACCACCGAGCACCACAGATGGAGCACAGAGAGAAGTTGAACAAAGAAGCCTCAAGTACTTGCAGAACCTCTTCTTGATCTTCTCTGTGGCGAATTAAAACGTCTTCGTGAACGGCTTGGCGTAGCCCGTCAGCTCAACATAACCCTGGCCCGTGAGAGAGCTTGAGCCCAAAGTTCCTCGCGCGTCCACCAATCCTTCCCAGTACGAGATGCCTGTTGAGCGGCGCGTGTCCAGTTCCTGGTTCTCCTGGGCGGGCGTGACTTCCAAGTCTAAGCGCTCGCTGGGCAGGCGCAGGCGCCACTTCGCGGGGTACTTGGCCGCGCTCCAGGGCGAAGTCCAGGAAGCAAGAGGCTCGATCTGGAAGTCCGCGCGGCTCAAGTACTTGCTCGTGCCATCGCGCGCCACCAGAGTGCCCGAGGAAGCGGCATCAACTGAGCCATCCGCGTGGCGCAGCGAGTAGAGCATTAGCTCGCGGCCATCGCTCATCTGCAGCGAGAACCAGTCCCAGCCGATCTGAGCCGAGGCCAGCTGGCTCGAACCGAACTCGTGGTCGAACCACGACTGCCCGCTGACCTCAAAAACCTGGTCGCCAATCGAGATCGTGCCACCCGAAGCCAGCCTGGTCATCGAGTAGTAGTGCGAGGCGTTGCCCTCGCCCGCTCCCTTGCGCGAGATGCCGCCCTGACCGTGCGCGATGGGCGGCTTGAGCGCGCTCAATGCTAGGTCCAGAGCAAAGGGAGTCGAGGAGGTTGAGCCCTGCCCTTCTTGATCGCGCGCTTGCCCTCGTGCCCGAATGTGCTGCTTCTGGCCGCCTGGCGCTTCGAATTGCAGGTCCCAATCGCCCAGCCAGACGCGAGGCGGCTTGGAGGAAGCGGCATCGGCTCCAGAGGCAGGCAAATCCGAGACGCGCGCGATGCGATCGTCGAAGAAGAAGCGCTTCCGCTCAACATCCGTGAGCGCGAGGTGGGCGAACATCAGGTCGCGCGTGGCCCACTTCGACTGGCGCCTGGGCAGAGCCGAAGGCGGCACGAAGGCGTTGCGGAAGAAGGTCAGCTCAAAGCCGAAGCGACGCCCGCTTTTGCTGCTTAAGTGGCCCGTGTAATACCACCACTCGGTGAGGTAATCGCGGTGCGCGCCGTGGTCGAAGGGAAATCGAAAGCCGTAAGGAGCACGTGCCACACGGAAACCTCGCACGTCCAAGGCTGAGTTCGGGTTCAAGCCTGGCTGCGTTGGAGGCTGTACCCGCACCGGAACTGTTGCTGTTGGAGGCTCGTGGCGGGGCGTGCAAGAAGCGAGCAGAAGAGCGCAAGTACTTGAGGCGAGGGAATGTGTTGAGTTTCGCTTCAAGTACTTGAGGGCGCTCCTGAAGATCGAGTGCATAAGCTCACGCCAAACGCCCCGCGCACCCAGGAGTTGCGCGGGGCTGGAGCAGAAACTCAAGAGGATCAGGAGTGGAATTTCTCGACGTAGGCGATGAGTTCCTGGGGCAGCATGGGCTTTTGCAGCACATCATTGGCTCCCGCGGCCTTGGCCTTGTCACGATCCTCGCGGCCCGAGTAGGCCGTAAACATCAGGATGGGCACCACGCGACCATGTTCCAGGGCTCGGATCTGGCGCACGGCTTCCCAACCATTCATGCCAGGCATCTCGATGTCCATGATGATGACATCGAAGGCTTCGGCGCGCACGGCATCCACAGCATCGAAGCCGTTACCCGCGACCTGAGCCTCGTGCCCTTGGATGCCAAAGGCCAGCCTGAACACGTCGCGCGTGTCCGGCATATCGTCCACGAATAGAATCCTCATCTTGGTTCTTCCATATCAAGAGCGCCAAACATCGCAAACATTGTTCCACTTCTTCAATAACTTCAGGGCTTGCCTGAATCCGTACTTCATTCCATCTGCAGCGAACGCGCCAAATCCGCTCGGGCCGCCGCGCGCGAAGGAATCAGGCCCGCGCCCAGAGCCGCCGCCAGCGCCAGAGCCAAAGCCTGCAAAGTCACCAGAAGCGGCAAAGCGGGATGAATGGTCCAGCCGAAGAACTGCCGGTTGATCACAAAAATCAGCTGCCACGCCAGCAGCGAGCCCGCGCCCAGCGATAGGGCCCAGCCCAGCAGCCCAACCAGCCCGAACTCCAGCAGAATCCAGCGCTGAACCTGCCCCTTTGAGGCTCCCGTTGCCCTCAGCACGGCCAACTCGCGCCCGCGCTCCAGCAGCAAGGCCAGCAGAGTATCGAAGATGCCAACGCCAGCCACAATCACAGCAATCAACTGTAGCGCGTAAGTGACCGCGAAAGTGTCGTCGAAGGTCTTGAAGACCTGATCCCGAATCTTCTTGTTGGGCAGCAACGTCAAGGCATATTTGCGTCCGAACCTCTGCTCGAATTGGTGCTGCACGTCCTCGACACGCACGCCGGGCCTGAAATACAAGGCGATGCCATCGGTGTTCGGGTCGCTCCACAAGTACTTGTAGAGACTCTGAGGCATATAAACCACAGCTTCGTTGGGTGTGTAATCGAAGAACACGCCCGCGATCGCGAAGAGATGCGGCCCGCGCGGCGTCATCAACGAAACGCTCTGGCCCGCGCGGTAGCCCAGCAAGTTACTGAAGCGCTCAGAAATCAAGATCGCACTTCCTGACCCGAAATCGCGCAGCGCATTGGCGGCTCCGCCGCGTGTCGCAACCCACTCAATCTTGCGCTGGCCAGTGGCAAGAGACGGCAGCGTGTTAGCCGCGATGAAGACGGGCTGATTGTTGAGAACCGTATCGGCCCCGCGAATCGTATCCACGCTCTGCGCTTGAGGCATTTGCTTGGCAAAAGTGACAACTTCGGGCGGCAACCCAGGCCCCGCATCGCCCTCGAAGCCGCGTGCCGGTGCCACGAAGAAGTCGGCTGAGATGGTGTTATCAACCCAGAGCGCCACGGTGTTGCGAAACGAAAGCACCATGACGGAAAGCCCAACCGTCATGGCCAGCGAGACCATCAAGGCCGCCACAACTAAAGAGGCCCGGTGCGCGCCGCGCTGCAGCGCGATCCCGGCCAGCATCCAGCCCGTGCCCAAGTACTTGCTGCTCTTCTGGGCCAGGGCGCCGCCCCACAGCACAGTCAGCGGAGCGAAGCAGGCGAAGCCGCCCAGCGTGGCAGTTGTGGCGATAAAGCCGATCCAGGCCGCGCGACTCGCGATCGAGGGCAAGCACAGCACCAAGCCCAGGCCAATTGTGCCCAGCCCAACCCAGGCCAGGACGTGCGCCACTCGCGCGGTCGAGGCGTGCAAGGTGGCGCGGTTGAAGGCCTCGCGCGGCGAGACGTGCCCGGCCTCGCGAGCCGCAGGAAACGAAGCCGCGATCGAAAGCAGCGTGCCTCCGGCCAGAGAAGCCGGGAACAGCCACGGAGGAACAAACACTTCGCGCGCACGCACCGCCACATACAGCGTCGAGACCGTGCGCGAAACTTCGCCCAGCGTGTAGCGAGCTAAGACCAGCCCAATCGCGAACCCAACTAAGGAGCCTATCAAACCAAGCACGCCCGCCTCGATGCAGAACAGAGCCGTGAGCCGAGCCGAAGGTGTTCCCGTGGCACGCAGAATCCCGGCTTCCAGGCGGCGGCGCACCACGGCCACCGCGACGGTGTTGTAGATCAGGAAAGCTCCCACAAACAGCGTGATGCCCGACAACGCCGACAGGTTGAGCTGGAAGGCCGCCAGCAGCGAGGCCACCTGAGCCGAGCGCTGAGCCGGCCTCTGCACGCGCGCGTCGGGCGGCAGTAGCCTGCCCAACTGAGAGCGCCAGTCGCGCACAAAGCCCGCGACTTCGGGCTCGTCTACGATCAAGTCAATTTGCGACAGCCGCCCCACTTCGCCAAAGGCTTCCTGAGCCGTGGCCAAGTCCAGCAGCGCGAAGTCACCGCCGAACGCGTTGCCCAGCCCTCCGGCTATGGCCACGATGTGGAACTTCTTGCGTGCGGAGCCCACAAACATCTCCAGGGCGTCGCCGCGCTTGAGGTGAAATCTGTGCGCCAGAGAAGGCGAGATCGCGATGGCGTCGGGCCGCAGCAAAAACTCGCCGACCTGCCTCAGCGAACGAGGCACACTCGCGCCCCGCGAAGAAGCCTCTCCAGACGACTCGTAAGTACTTGCAGACTGGTCTTGAGCCTGGGAATCGGGCACGGCACTCAGATCCAGATCAAAGAAATCGGCTTGCGAGAAGGGGTCGATGCCAAGCACCAGCAGCGAAGTGCCTTGATCTCGGGCGCTCAGCTTGAGCGTGGGCGAGAACAGAGTTTTTTGGAGCGAGGGCGCCATGGCCCGGATGCGCGCGTCCGGGTTCTGCGTCAAGCGAGCGTAGACATCCTCGGGCAAGCCGCGCGCGCCGCCTTCGATCTGCACATTGGCTCGCCCCGAAACCGCTTCCAGAGAACTGGAAAACGCGCGCAGAACCGAGTAGTTGGCGCACTGAACCGCCACGAAGACCGCTACGCCCAACGCCACGCCCAGAGTCGCCAGAGCCAGCGCGCCACGATGACGCGCCCAGTAACGCCACGAAAGAAACCGCAGCAGAAAAAGAAGAGGCATAACAAGCACGTCTTAAATCCTACTCGCTGCGCCCATAAGTACTTGCCGATACCCAAATTAACATGACCAAAAATATCTTTTAGAAGTATTTTGAAAGATGAATCAAGATGGCGATTTTATCGCTTACAATGATCGTGCTTGGACGTAGGGAGAACGAAATGAAAATGCGTATGAACAAGACCAGCGGCAAGCTGGCAGCAATGATGGCTGTGGCCGCCCTGAGCGTGACGGGTTTGATGCACTCGGCCCTGGCTGAGGGCAAGCAGGACTTCACGCTGCACAACGAGACGGGCGTTGTGATCAACAAGATCTTCACCTCGGCCCACGACAAGGACACCTGGGAAGAGGACGTGCTGGGTGAGGACACTCTGGCCGACGGCGCGGAGGTCAAGATCACCTTCGACCCCAAGGAAGAGGCCGACTCGTGGGACCTGAAGGTTGAAGACTCCAAGGGCACCTCGCTGGAGTGGAAGGATCTCAAGCTGTCCGAGATCACGGACATCACCCTGCACTGGGACGCGGCTAAGGGCGAAGGCACCGCCGAAACCAAGAACGGCGGCTAATCCCGCACTCCTGCCCCAACCCGATCAGCGCCCTCGCTTATTTCTAAGCGAGGGCGTTTCTTTTGTGCCTGCAAGTACTTGCAAGGCCCGCGAGACTTCAGGCCATGAGCCTCTTCAACTTCGGGCGCGGCCCCTTCGCCTCGCGCGCGCCGATCGTGCCCCTCAGCTACCCTCCGCGCAGCCTTGACTACGCCCCCGAAGCGCACATCATCCCAACCTTGCTCCTCTCCTACCTCCCGCCGCGCGACGGGCACATCGACCAAGCCGTAACGGGTGATGTGGGTGCGCCTCTGGAAACTATTCGCCAGCACACGCGCGAAACCACGCGCCGCATCATTCATGCACTGGAAGAAGGCAGCATCTACCACGGTTACAAAGACCCTTCGGCTCGACCCAGTCTGCGTTACAAGATCGTGGGCCAGGTCGAGATTCTGGAGCCGCTACCGACTCACTCAAAGCCCGGCCATGAGACTCCGATGACCGACTACAACTCCATCGCGCGCCGTGTGGATCTGGCGCGTTGGGTTCGGGAAGAAGGTGTTAAGGAAGTCTGGCTGTGGGGCTACCACGGCGGCGTGATTGATCTGTGGGAGTCGAACATGGCCGGGCCGCACGGCGACATCTCCAACTCCGACCGTGACCCTGACGACTTGCCGTGCTTTGCAAGTACTTACACCTTCTTCCACTACAACTACGGGCGCGGCGCTTCGGAAGCGGTCGAGGATCATCTGCACCAGATCGAAGCCGTCTTGCGCCACGCGGATGAAGGCTTGTTCTGGGGCCGCTTCGTGGGGCGAGTGGGCGAAGGGCGTTGCGGCTGGTCGCACTTCCCGCCCAATGGACGGCGCGATTACGATTGGGCCAACCCTGGGCTCATCTCAACCGACATCGAAGACTGGCGGCCCCAGGGCGGGGCGCGCCAAGTGCTCAACTGCGAGCGCTGGCAGGGCGACAGCCTGACCTGGTTCATCTACTGGATGCAGAATTTGCCTGGAGCGGGCAGCGCTCTGAGCAACTGGTGGGATTGGATCGGCGACTTCGATGGCTCCGTGGCGCGTGGAACAGGGCTGCTTGGCTAAGCTATCCAAGGCCACGCGGTTTAGACTGAAGGCAAAGGCGGCTCGATTTGGATTGCAAGTACTTGCAGCCGGAGCCATTATCAAAACTATGCTGCAACTTCCCTTTGAAGTCTCTGCTGTGGTGGCCCTGGCCGAGCGCGCCTCGCGCCTGGCTCTGGAGTGGCAGGGCCGCTGCCACACCCAGGTCAAGGCCGACAACACCCTGGTCACAGAAGCCGACCGCGCCGTCGAAGCCTTCCTGCGCGAGGAGCTTTCGCTTCTGGCTCCGGGCTACTCGTTCCTGGGCGAAGAAGGCGGGCTTTCGGGCGATGCTCAGGCCCCGTGCTGGGTCATCGACCCCATCGACGGCACCACCAACTTCGTGCGCGGCGTGCCCCTGTGGTGCGTCTCGATCGGCCTGGTGCACGAATCGCGTCCCATCTTGGGCGTGGTCGCGGTTCCGCCCCAGAACGAGATTCTCTTCGGAGCCCAGGGCCAGGGCGCCTTCATCCGCCTGGGCGACGGAACCCAGCACAAGCTCCAGGCCCGCGACCCCGAGGTCTTGATCCAGGAAGATTTGATCGCCTGCAACACCAGCGTCGAGGAAGCGGTGGATTTTTCGGGCGTGCCCTGCCGCCTGCGCAACTTCGGCTCGCTGGCTTACCATTTGACGCTCTTGGCGCGCGGCGTGGTGTGCGCGAACTTGGCGCACTGGCACAACTTGTATGACATCGCGGGCGGGATGTGCCTGTGCATCGAGGCCGGCTGCGAGGCTTCTTACTTAGATGGAAGCGCCTGGGATGCGCAGATCATACGCGGCAAGATGCGCGCTCCGTTGCTCGTGGGAGCGCCGCGCTGCCGTCAAGTACTTGAGCAGCACTTGAGCCTGCGCGTCCCGCCGCTCAACCGAGGCCAGCACTCGCTGCACGCCGCGCCTCAGACCCCGCAAGTTCCAGGTTCAACCCCTGAGCCCAGCATCAGCGCGGGCGAAGATTAACAAGTCAAAAGGAGTCCAATGGTCGAGCACACAGTCTGGTTCAAGATGGCGGACGGCACAGGCAAGCCCGAGCGCGAGCAGCTAATGGCCGCCCTGCGCGCCCTGAAAGCGCAGATCGCGGAGATCGAGTCCTTAGCGGTCGGCGAAGACTTCAGCGGACGCTCGCGAGGCTTCGAGGTCGGCCTGGTGGTGCGCTTCAAGGATCGCGCGGGCCTGGAAATCTACGGCCCGCACCCGATGCACAAGAAGTTCATCGAAGGCCACAAGCATTTGTGGAGCGAGGTGCAAGCGCTGGACTTTGAGGATGGCGAGTAGAGGAGCGGCGATGGCTTTGAATGAATTTGGCGGCGATTGGACGGAGCAGAAGCTGGAGCGTCTGCGCAAGTACTTGCCCGCGTTTATGCGGGTGATGAGCCGCAACCCCAACGCGCAGTACTTCCACACAATTTACGTCGATGCCTTTGCAGGCACGGGCTATCGTTCCGTGAGGGAGAAGCGGGCGGGCTCTCCTGCGCTTGAGGCGAGCTTCTTCGATGAGGAGGAGCCGGTGGACGAGGCTCTGGGTGCGCCCGACACGGCACGCTTCCGCGACGGCAGCGCAACCATCGCTCTTGACCTGGAGCCTCCCTTCGACCGGCACCTGTTCATCGACAGCAAGGCCGCCCACGTACGCGATCTCCACAAGCTGAAGTTGAAGTACATCAATGCGCCTCGCAGGGTGGACATTGAGCACGGCGACGCCAACACCAAGTTGTGCACCCTGTGCCGTGACACCGACTGGAAGAAGTGGCGGGGCGTGGTCTTCCTCGATCCCTATGGTATGGCCGTAGACTGGAGCACCATCGAGGCGCTGTCCCAGGCGCGAGTCGACCTGTGGCTCTTGTTCCCCATTGGCCAAGCCGTGAACCGCGTGCTGACTTCGCAGGCGCCGCCTCCTCCCTCGTGGGAACGCAAGCTGGACCGCTTCTTCGGCACGCATGATTGGGCCGAGGTCTTCTATCGATCACGCGACGAGGTGGACAGGGCGAGCGGGCAACTATCAATATGGGACTTGGAAGGAGACGGGCCCGCGATGCCTGCCGAATCCACTCGTAAAGTGAAGGTCGCCGACTTCGCCAGCATCGAGAGGTTCTTTGTACAGCGTCTGGAAAAGCTGTTTGGAGAAATGCCCCAGCCTCTCACGCTGCGCAACTCGCAGAACGTGCCGCTGTACCTACTGTGCTTCGCCTCGCGCAACAAAGGGCCCGCTCTCAACATCGCCAAGGATCTGCTTAAGCCTTGACAGCAACGGAAGATAATGGGTTTTGAATCGAAAATACAGTGGACCACGCACACTTTTAACCCCTGGTGGGGCTGCACCCGCGTCTCGCAAGGATGCACCAATTGCTACGCCGAGGCATTAGCTAAGCGTTATGGGCACGACATCTGGGGCACGCAAGCCCCGCGCCGCACCTTGAGCCCGGCCTACTGGCGTCAGCCAGCACGCTGGAACGCTGAGGCGAAGAAGAACGGCGTGCGTGCTCAGGTGTTTTGCGCCTCGATGGCCGATGTGTTCGAGGCCGAAGCGCCCCAGGAAGAGCGCCAGAAGCTGTGGCAGGTCATTCGCGAGACGCCCTGGCTCGACTGGCAGCTCTTGACCAAGCGCCCGCAGAACATCGAGGAGCTTCTTCCCTTTGATTGGGGTGACGGCTGGAAGAACGTGTGGCTGGGTGCCACTGTGGAAGATGTGCGCGTTGTGGAACGTTCACAAGTACTTGCACGGATTCCGGCGTGCGTGCGCTTTCTTTCCGTTGAGCCGCTCATCGGGCGCATTGAGTGCTTGCCGCTGGAAGGCATTGGCTGGGCCATCATCGGCGGCGAATCGGGGCCGGGCGCTCGCGCCATGAACCCCGAATGGGCGCTCGAAGTGATGGAGCAGTGCCAAGCCGCAAACGTGGCTGTCTTCTTCAAGCAACTGGGTTCTGCTCTGGCGAGACAACAGGGCATCAAAGGTAAAGGCGGCGAGTGGGCCGACCTACCGCACAATCTACAAATAAGGCAGATGCCTGTGCCTCCCAATCTATCTGTGGCACAACCTCCTCTACGACGTAGGCTCACAAGCAACGCTCAAGTGCTGGTTTAAAGCTCGTAGTCCACGCTAAGCGGAAGGCCTTTGGATTCTTGGTCTCGAACGAGCTTGCCGTCGACTTCGATCTGGGCTCGCATTGAGAACTGGCCGCTGGGGTCCATGTTCTTGAAGATGCGCGATTGCAGCACCACTTTGGCGTCATCGGGCACGGCTTCCAAGGTGGTCTGCCATGGCGGGAGCGTCATGAAGGGCGCGCCGCTCCCGGCATTGGAGCTTCCTCCTGGGTTGCTCTGAGCGGTTGTGCTGGGCTGGAAAGAGATGGTGAGCAGAGCGTTGGTGCCTGAGATGCGCAAGGCCACCTTATGCGTGCGCGGCGAGGGCACGATGCGGAACCCAACGTTGTAAGTGGGGCGGTCACGCGCTTCGATCCACTCGACCGAGTAGCCGCCGCTGCCCTCGTTTTCGGGCAGAGCGGCGGCTTGCAACAGCTTGAACTTGCCCTCGTCGCTCACGGCCACGGCATCCTGGCGCGCGATAACCGACAGGCTGACCACGCGCTTGCTCGTGGCTTTATAAGTCGCGGTCAAGGTCGCGCCATCTTTTTGCCAGGTGCGGGTGGGCAAGCCGTTGTCACTTGTGCTCTGGCTCTGGGGCGGGCCGAGGTGAGAAGAGAGGGCGTCGATGTCGGCGTGGAAATCGGCTCCCATGGCCGTGGGCAGGTCGAAGGCCGGAGGAGCTTCACGCTTGCAGCCACCGGCTGTCAGGCACGCCAGCAAGAGGCACAGCGCAAGGCGCGCGAATAGCGGAGCCCGGTACGAATGGGCAGCAAGTACTTGAAGGTGCTTCATGGTCGCTTGCCTTTGAGGTGCGGCGCGGGCGGTGCGGAGGCGGGCCGCGGGGAGAAGTAGCGCAGCGAGAAGAAGCACAGGCCGGTGATAAAGGCCGAGAGCGAGGCTCCGGCCAGGCCCTGCCACAAGGTGTGGCGGCCCCTCGTGACGCGCGCCCACATCAAGGCGGGCACCAGAACCAGCAGGGGAGGAGCCTGGACTTCGGGCATCACCATCAGCGCGGCTGTCACGGTGGCGGTGAGAACGGCGACGTGCATCGAGATCTTCCAGAACGAGGTGATCCAGGTCAGGATCATGCCGTTGAGCGCGAGCACAGCCGAGATGCTCCAGATGTTGAGCGGAGCGTGCATTGCGCGCAGCACCAGAGCTCCCAGAGCCGAGGAGCCAATGGCCACCCAGAAGGGAGCCCCGCGTTGGCTCCTGTCCATGATGTGCACATCGGTGATCTTGCCCCTCTTGACCTGAGCCACCACGAACAGAGCGGGCACGACCGTCGAAAAGAACACGCTGATGGCCGCATACAGAAACCACTCGCGACGCGTGGCCGCCAGCGAGCCTATGATGACCGCAGTTCCGATGGGCAGCACCAGGTAAGGCGACAGCACAGCCGAGAGCCCAAACGAAGCCCCATTGACGAGCTTGGCCTTCAGGCTGCGCGACTCGCTCTGCACCTCGCCATGCACGGGATCGCCCGGAAGCGGGAGCGGCTCAGGCGCAGCGGTGGAAGGCGCAGCGGCAGAAGAAATGGAAGAATCAGCGGCAGGTGTGGAAGAAGTGTGTTCGGGCATGGCTCAAGTCGCGAGGCAAGGTTGGTGCAACAGAAGAGTATTCTATCGCTCCGGCAAATCTGCTTCCGCTTCGCCCACGGTTTGCCGACATGAATAAACTGGGAGTTGCACACGCTTAAAGCTGACCGCGCGTCAAATTTGCAGCACGCGCCGAGACTGCGGGAGGTACTGTTATGCAAAAGCATCTGGAGCCCCTGAAGCCGGGGCCATCATCTCAGCCCAGGCGAGCCGGCGAGCGGGCATCGCAAGTACTTGAGGCGCCTGTGCTTCGCGTTGTGGGGCGTCGCGGGCGGCGTGGCTTTACCTTGATCGAGCTGCTGGTGGCCGTCGCCGTGATTGGGATTCTGGCGGCCCTGAGCTTTGCCTCGCTGGGGCGCTGGCAAGAGGGCACGGGACGCGTGGGCTGCGACGTGCAGCTCAAGACCGTGGCCCTGGCGCTGGATGCCTTCAAGCAGGAAAACGGGCACTACCCCGCCCACCTGTCCGAGCTGGTCGCGCGCAAGTACTTGCCGGACGCCAAGGCCCTGCACTGCCCGGATGATCCTCGTCCCACCGGCTCCTATGAGGACGGCTACGTGCTGCGGGCGGCGCGGGAATCGGCTGGCATGGGCGAGGTTCCTCTGCTGCTGTGCCCCTTCCACGAGGGCTCGAACCACGGCGCTCAGGCTTACAACGCGCGCTTCACGCGCCAGTGGATGACGGCTCCGGCCAGGCTCGCTCAGGCCAACGGCGTGACGATTGAGAGGCCAGGCAAGGATTCGATTTCGGGCGCGCCGGGCATGGAGTTGCACGGAGGCGATCGCGTGCAGGCCTCGGGAGGAGCCGTCATCGAGTTTGCTGATGGGTCGAGTGCAACGCTCAGTTCGGGCGCCAATGTGAGCGTGCTGCAGTCGTTCATCGAGGGCAACGGCAGCGCGCCTCTGTATACGATTGTGCGCCAGAGCTTAGGCGAGGTGGCTTACCACGTTCATCATGGCTCTAAGTTCGACGTGTCGACGCCAACGGCTACGGCTGGCGCGCGCGGCACGGAGTTCACGGTCAAGGTCGCGGCCAACGGCGACGCCACGATGCGCCTGCTGAGCCCCGAAAGCAAGCTCTACATCTCGACGCCGCGCCAGACAAGTTTGGCCACGCCCAACCAGGATGTCACCATCAACGGCGGCGTGATCGGAGGCGCCATCAATCTTTTGGGCGGCTTGCTGGGTGGGCTGTTTTAAGCTGGAAGCTCCCCGCCTCAAGTACTTGACCCTCGCTCACGCTGCGGATTTCGTTTCGCACGGCTTACCTCGCCTGCTCTTCTGAGCCCCTCTTCTGCTGAGGGCGTGTCACTTCGCACTTGTTCATGCCTGCTTCCCCTGCCGCTCCGCGCGCGCCACGCTTCTCTTGGCAGCGAGCGAGCGGGCGTTCGACGCGGGCTCAGGGCGCTAACGCGGTGTGGCGCGGCGCTTTGCTGGGCGCTCTCGCGGCTGTGGGCTGGAGGGTTGTGGCGGCCCTGGGCTGGATGTCCGGCAGCGAGAATGCGCTGCAGGATGCCTTCTTCCGGGCGCGGCCCGCACGCTTTCCGCACTCCTCCATCGTGCTGGTGACAGTGGATGACGCGACCGTGGCGCGTGCCAAGGCCTTCCCTCTGCCTCGCACCTGGCACGCCCGCGTGGTGAATGCCCTGGCCCGAGCCGGAGCCAAGACCATCGCCTTCGACATCCTCTTCTCCGAAGCCTCGGCCTCCAAAGAAGATGACAGGGCGCTTGAAGAGGCGTGCGCACGCGCGAAGAACGTGGTGCAGGCGATGGTTTTCTGGGTGCCCTCGGTGCGCAACCCCGAGGTCTCGTCCTCGATTCTGGCCTCGCCCGTGCCCACGGCCCCGCGCCTGCGCGTGCACGAAGATGCTCTCTTGCCCGCACGCTGCGAGCGGGGCGTGTGGGCCACGGCTCCTCTGCCAAGTTTGCAGCGCTCGGCTGTGGCGCTGGGGCACCTCAACGCTTACCCCGAGGCCGATGGCGTGCAGAGGCGGGTCCCGCCCCTGATCCGTTATCGAGAGAGCGTGTTCCCCTCGTTGCCCGTGGCTGCTGCGGCAAATTTCCTGGGGCTTTCTCCCGCTCAGGTTGAGGCGCGAGGGCGCCAAGTACTTGTGGGCAGCGGGGGTGAGCAGCGCCATCTGGAAGTGGATGAGGACGGCGAGGTCGGCATCAACTGGATCGGAGGCTACAAGGCCTTCCCCACCTATTCGTATCTGGATGTGCTTGAAGGGCGCGTTGAGCCCTCGATACTCAAGGGCCGCATCGTGCTGGTGGGCTCGACGGCCTCGGGCTCTTACGATCAGCGCGCGACTCCTCTGGCTCCTGTGCAGCCCGGCCTGGAAGTGCAGGCCAGCGCGCTCAACGACATCCTGCTTAATCGTCCTCTGCGCCCGTCTCCCTCGTGGCTGGTCGAGGCTTCGGTTCTGCTGCTGCCCATCGCTCTGGGCGCTCTGGTGGCTGCGGTCGGCGGGCGGCGGGCTCTGGGGGCGGGCGGGCTGTTGCTGCTGGGCGTGCTGGGAGCTTCGGGCGCGGCGTTCTCCTTCGATCAGGTCTGGCCCGTGGCCACACCCCTGTGCGCTATGGCCACGGCCCTGGCTCTGGCCATGGCCTCGAACTCAAGGCGCGCCTGGGAAGCCTCCTGGCGAGCCGAAGTCGCGGTCGAGACTCTGGCGCGCGGCGGCTCGCTGCTTTCCAGCGCCACCCACCTTTCGCGCATCAGCCGCAGCGCTGAGCCCCAGGCTGAGGGGCAGGCGGAAGGCCAGGGCTCGCTCAGCGCCATCGAAGAAGCGCGCGCTGAACTGGCCCGCGTCGCCGTACAGACGTTGGCTCAAGCGCTCGATTCGCCTCTGGTGCTGTGGGCGCGCGAAGGCGAGCCCCTGATTCTGGCCGCCACCTGGACCGCTGCGCCGCCTCTGCTCGAAACCGAAAGCGCCAGCCTACGCCTGCTGGCCGCTCAAACCTCGCGCCTGCCGCGCGTCCTCATCACGCGCACTCGTGGCACGCGCCAACCCTTTGCCTTGAAAGGCCGCTCCGCTGCCAAGACTCAGCCTCAAGTACTTGCAGGCACCTCAGACAAAGCGGATCTCAATGGGCGCCCGCGCGCCCAGGCCTTAAGCGAGATGGCAGCGGAGCGAGCGTCGGAGGCGGCACGGGCTCTGGAAGAGGCTTCACAGCGCGCGGGGCGAAGGCTGAGGCTCGGTCGCCAGGTGCTGCTGGCTCCGGTTCAGCACGAGCACGCCAGCGCCGGCAACCGAGCCAAGCATCAGGGGGGCGCGAGCGTTCTGGTGGCTTTTGCGCCCTTGAACACGATTTGGGAGGGCCACGAGGAAGCGCTGGGGCGCGCCGTTGTCGAGCAGGCTTTGCTGGCCCTGGAGAACCTGGAGTTCACGCACGCTCTGGCCGGGCGCGTGCAGGCCGCCGATCGCGAGCTGCAAAGCGCTTACGAGGTCGTGTTCGAGCAGAGCGTCAAGCTGGGAGCGGCCATCGAAGGCATCGCGGACGCGCTTCTGGTCACCGATCAGGCCGGGCACCTCACCTACGCCAACGCCGCCACGCGCTCCGTCTTGCGCCAGGCCGCGCCCCAGATCGGGCAGAGCGTGCCTCAAGTACTGGAGCAGCACGGTCTGAACGGGCTGGCGCGCGGCTTCGATCAGCTCGGCTCATTGGCTCAGCACGATGAGCCGAGCTCGCTAAGCGAAGGCGAGCGCATCGAGGCCGAGGCCACTTTGATGGTGGAAGAAGGGCAGGCCGGAACGGAGCGGGCTTTGATTCTGTCGTCTCAGCTGGTGCCTCTGCTGGGGCGCGAGGGGCAGGCCCTGGGCGCGATGTTGATCGTCTCGGATGTCACGGCTCAGCGCGAGGGCGTCAAGATGAAGACCGACTTCGTGGCTTTCGTGGCGCACGAGCTGCGCTCGCCTCTGACCACGATTTTGGGCTACGCTTCGCTGCTGCAGAACAGGGGCGAGCAGATCCCAGGCGAGCAGCGCGAGCAGATGAGCGGGGTCATCATCCAGCACTGCAAGAGGCTCAACCGCATGATCTCCGAGCTGCTCGACACCTCGCGCCTGGACGCTGGAGGCACCCTTTCGCTGCGCCTGGAGCCGCTGGATCTGGCCGCTCTGTGCGAGCGCATGATGGACGAGCATCGCCACGCTCAGTCGGGCAATTCGCGCCTGAAGCTACAATTCGAGGCTCCTCTGCGCCCTCTCATCGCTACGGTGGATGCCGATCGCATCGAGCAGATCGTGACCAACCTGGTTTCCAACGCCATCAAATACTCGCCCGATGGCGGCGGAGTTTTGCTGCAAGTACTTGTGGGCGAGGACGGCGAGGACGCCATCGTGCGCGTCGCGGATGAGGGCATGGGCATGAGCCAGGAGCAGGTCGGGCACCTGTTCGAGAAGTTCTACCGCACGCCAGACGCTCAGAAGCGAGGCATCAAGGGCACGGGCTTGGGCCTATTTCTGGTGCGCCAACTCGTGCTGGCTCACGGAGGCCGCATCGAGGTGCAGAGCGAGGTCGGCCAGGGCACCGTGTTCTCGGTTTTCCTGCCGCGACTGCAAAGCCACAAGCATCGCGAGTGGAAGCTGGACGCCATGGTCACCAGCGATGCTTGACTGTCCTGACGCGTTTGGGCGCCTGCCTTTGCTATCCTAAACGGTTTGAAACCGCTCAAGAGGAAGAAGATGCACAAGGGATTTGCGTTGTGGTTCACGGGGCTTTCGGGCAGCGGCAAGAGCACGCTGACGCACCGTCTGGAGCACGAATTTCGGGCTCGCGGCTACAAGGTCGAGGTGCTGGACGGCGACGTGGTGCGCACCCACTTAAGTAAGGGCCTAAGCTTTTCCAAGGAAGACCGCGACATCAACATCAGGCGCATAGGCTTTGTGTGCGACCTGCTCTCGCGCAACGGCGTCATCGCCATCGCAGCCGCCATCTCCCCGTATCAAGAAATCCGCGACGAGTGCCGCGCCCTGGTCGAGAGCCACGGAGCTGCCTTTGTTGAAGTCTTCACGCGCTGCAGCCTGGACGCTCTCGAAGCGCGCGACCCCAAGGGCCTTTACAAGAAGGCGCGCGCGGGCGAAATCCAGAACTTCACCGGCGTCAACGATCCTTACGAAGAGCCCCAGAACCCCGAAGTGCTCATCGAAACCGACACCGTCTCGATCGATGAAGGCTTCCACATGATCCTGAGCTACCTGGAAGGGCACGAGCTGATCGGCAGTGATTCCTGATTAACGGACGGGAGCCGCGCCTAGCGACTGTTGAACCTTTCGAATCTCATCCGGTAGTTGATCTCGTAGGGACATGGCTTGCCATGTCCCTACAATTGGATGAGATCATCAAGATTCGACAGTCGCGGCTATGTGTGGTGCTCCGTGGCCATCTGTGGTTAATCTCTGCGCATGATTGATTTGCACGCGCACACCACGCACTCGGATGGCACTGCCTCGCCGCGCGAGTTGGTTTCTCTGGCTCGCGAGGCGGGCTTGAGCGCCCTGGCCATCACCGATCACGACACTTCGAGCGCCTGCGAGGAAGCCATGCTCGCGGGCCAGGAGCAGGGCGTGCGCGTGGTTCCTGGCATCGAGCTTTCGATTGAGGACGATTTTGGGGGCACCTTCGCCCGCTTCCATTTGCTGGCCTACGCCTGCGATCCCAGGTCCGAGCTGCTGAGCCGGACGGTTCCTTTTCTGCAGGCCGAGCGCGACAAGCGCAACCACGAGGTGCTGCAAGTACTTGCCGAGATGGGAATGCCGCTGGAGTTCGAGGAGTTGAAGGCCCTGGGCGGGCACCAGATCGGGCGGCCTCACATTGCACAGCTCTTGAAGCAGAAGGGCTACGTGTCGAGCTTGCAAGAGGCCTTCGACTTGTATCTGGATTCGAGCCGCCCCGCTTACCGTCCCAAAGTGGTGCTCCACGCGCGTGAGGCTGTCGCGGCCATCAAGAAAGCCGGAGGCGTCTCGATCTGGGCGCACCCGTGCGACAGCCGCCGCACACGCGGCAAAGACGGCGTTTCATCCCAGAAGTATTCGTGGGCTCAGTTCGATGCCATGCTCGGCGGCTGGATTCAGTGGGGCCTGGATGGTTTGGAAACCCACTACCCGACGTACAACGCCGAGGACATCGAGTGGAGCCGCCGCTCGGCGCGCGAGCTAAAGCTCCTCGAAGGCGGCGGCAGCGACTTCCACGGCGCGCGCAAATCCAACCAACTGGGCGACTGCGGCTTGAGCGGCCCGCTGCCCGAAAGCGTGCTGGAGCGAATTGAAGAGCGCGCTGCGGAGCGCAAGGCGAGGCTGTAAAAGATGAAGCTGCTATGGGTTGAGGACAGCGCGCGCTTTGCTCGTGTGGCTGGGCAGGAGTTCTTGTCCGGGCATGAAATCACGCTCGTGCCCTCACTACAGGCGGCGCGCGAAGCTCTGCGGGCGTGGAAGTTCGAGGGGATTTTGCTCGACTTCGATCTGGAAGATGGCAAGGGAAGCGAACTGACGCCCGATGTTCAAGTACTTGAGCCGCGTCCTTTTATCGTGGCGGCTTCGGCTCACACTGAGGGCAATACGGCTCTGCTGGAAGCGGGAGCGGACACAGCCTGCTCGAAGTTGGAGTTCTTCAAGATCGGCTCTGTTCTGGCGCGCGCGCAAGCTCAGCGTGAGGCGTTTTGCTGCGGTGCCTGTTGGAAGCGCCTGCTGTCATCATACAGAGCCACACGTTCACAGCCCTGCTCATCTGAGTGCATGAAGTCGTTGTCGCCAGAGTTGTCGTTGTCGCCCATTCTGGCGATCTCTTCTACCCCAGCTTGATACAGCATCTGGATGCTAACGCCCTTGTAGACAGCGTAAAAATGCACCGGCTGTTCGCCGGAGATCGACTGTCGATACCACAGCATCTTGGTACGGCGATTGTAAGTCGCCGCTCCTTCAATAGAGCGCGTAAATATAGCGTCGCCCCAACTCGCTTGGATACGCGTGGCTTTGGGGTAGCGCTTCAAGGCGGAATACAAATAGAGTAGAGGGACATAAGGGCAACCATTAACACCGCCGCTGTCAACCTGCACCCAGTCCTTGTGCTTGATGATAGGCGGGTGGTGGGACAAGATGGCATTCACCACCTCAAGATTCTTTCTGGCAGCAACGGCCTTGTGGGGAAGTGCGGCCAATTGAACGGGAGCCTGACGCGCCGGACCACGGCATCGCGAGGCGTAGGCAGCCAGTCCTACAACCCCCACAACAACAAGTCCTGCTGAGCAAAAGCCGCGAGATATTTCCATATTATGAATTGTAGTCTTCGGCAGACGCCGAGCACAAGTGGCGAGCAGGGTAATCTTAAAGCGTGCTCGCACCTTCGCCTTCCACCTCGCCTCGACTGGCTGATTTAGCCCGTCGCATGGCTCTGTTCTCGTTCGCCGTCGTGGTTCTTCATCTGGCTTTGGGGCCGTTGATTCCGCTTTTCAATGAGCGCCGCCACTTCGCCGTTCCGCTCGCCTGGGCTCTGGACTGGCTGCTCTTTGTGCGCCCGGCTTTGCCCGCGAGATGGAAGAGCGGGGTTCCCGCGCTGCTTGTGCTGGGCGTGGCGTTCGGGGCGTTGAACTGGGGGCTTGTGGTCGAGGGCGCGCGGCGTGGAGGCGGCTGGGCGGGCGCTGAGGAATGGGTGTGGAAGTGCGCCATCTCGCTTTCTCTGCTGGCTCACTGGTCGCTGCTGGCGCGTGGCATCTCAAGTGCTTGGGGCGCGCTGCGTGTGCCCTCGACCGCGCGCTTGATCTTGACAGCTGGGCTCACAACGTTGCTGCTGGCGCCTTACGGCTTCACGGTGCTCAATGTGCATCGCGTGAAGTCGGTCAGCGGGCGCGATCCCCGGACTTTTAAGCTGCTCTTCGAGAACGTGCGCTTTGCTTCAGGCCCGCTCTTGCTGCGTGGCTGGTGGATTCCTGCGGCGCGACCCACGACGCGCTGCGTCTTGGTGTGCCACGGCATCAGCGCCAACATGGGCGCCTTTGTGGGCGTGGCTCCGTTTCTTCATCGGGCTGGCTTCAACATCTTGTTCTTCGACTTTCGCGGTCATGGCTCCAGCCCAGGGCACACCGCTTCTTTCGGCTGGAACGAGAGCGAGGATGTGCGCGCGGCCTGCAAGTACTTGAGGTCGCGCGGCCAAGATCGCATTGCTCTCTACGGCTTCTCGATGGGAGGAGCCGCCGTCAACCTTTCGTTTCACCCGCGCTGGAAGAGCGACAAGAACTTCGATTCAACCGTGCGCGCCGTCCTGCTGGACTCGACCTTCGCGCGCTTTGCCCCTTTAGTTGAGCAGCAGCTCGCAGTGCTGCCGAGCGCTCTAAGGCCCGTTTTGATGCGAGCCTTGAGCCTGTGCTCCCAGTATGAAATCGGGGTGCGGCCCGAGCAGATCGTGCCGGCTCAAGCGGTGGCTCGCATCGCGCCGCGGCCCGTGCTTATCATCCACGGCGACGCGGATCAGCTGATTCCTCTGCCTCAATCGCTGGAGCTGTTTCAAGCGGCTCGCGAGCCCAAAGCCCGTGTTGTGGTTCATGGCGCTGGCCATTGCCTGTGCCGCCTGGTGAATCCGCCTCCCTACGAAAAGCGCGTGACGGCCTGGCTGAACAGAGCGCTGCGCTGACGGTAGCGCTTGTTGCGGTGCTCGGTTGGGCTTAGAATGTGGGCGGCAAGTACTTGAGGTACGGGGCAACCGTGACTCAAGGGAAAAGTTCCAGGATTCAAAACTGGAGATGGAGGTTCGAGTCCTCCCGGCTGCCACCCGAACTCGCGCCGCGCAGCGATTCACGCTCTCAAGCTACTCGTATGAACCCAGGCTCGCCCGAGTGGAAGGCCGCGCTCGAAGTGCTGCAAACATGGGCCGATGACCCCGCGCTGCTTGACGCGGACCCTCGCGCTCGCACGCTGATCGCCAAGATCCACCGCGAAGGTGCTCGTGGCCACAAGAGCCGCGCCCGCCAGGAGCGCCAGCAGCACGACCGCCTCCTGCGCGAAGGCACCGCTCTGGTGCGCTCGCAAACGCCCGGTTCAACACCTCAGCTGCAGGCGCCTGCTCCCGAGGCAAAGGATCCCGAATCGAAGGCTGCCGAGCCTTTGCACAGGCCGTTGCGCTGCTACGTGTGCAAAGGGTTCTTCGAGCATCTGCACCCGTTCTATCACCTCTTGTGCTCCAGGTGCGCCGAGTTCAATTGGAAGAGACGACACCAACGCGCCGACTTGACGGGCCGCATGGCGCTCGTCACCGGCGGGCGCATCAAGATCGGCTTCGAGCTCGCCCTCAAGCTCTTGCGCGATGGCGCTCATGTTGCGGTCAGCACGCGCTTCCCGGCTGATGCGCTCCACAGGTTCCAAGCTCAGCCCGACTTCTCCGCGTGGAGCCCGTGCCTGAGCCTGCACGCGCTGGATCTGCGCTTCGTGGCCGATGTGGAAGAGTTCGCGGCTCAGCTCAGCTGTGAGCTGCCTCATCTCGACATCCTGGTCAACAACGCGGCCCAGACCATTGCGCGGCCTGCGGCTTTCTACGCGCACCTCTTGCAAGCCGAGCCCAGCTCATCGCGTGCTCTTGGCGCAGCGGAGGCGAGCGAGGAAGGGGCGCTGGAAAGGTGGAGCCGCCAATATTTTCCGCCTGGCGAGCTGGATCGCGATGGGCAGCAGGTGGATTTGAGGGCTCGCAACTCGTGGGCTCTGCGCCTGGGCGAAGTGGACTGGCGCGAGGCGGGCGAGGCTTATCTGGTGAACGCTCTGGCTCCGTTCATCTTGTGCGGGCGGCTGAGGGAGCTAATGCAGCGCTCGCCCTTTGAGCGCCGTTTTATGATCTGCGCCTCGGCCATGGAAGGGCAGTTCGGGCGTACCAGCAAGACGGCTTTTCATCCTCACCTGAACATGGCCAAGGCCGCGCTCAATATGCTGGTGCGCACCTCGGCTACGGATCTGCGCGAGCACGGCATCTTCCTCAACGCCGTAGACACGGGCTGGATCACGGACGAGAACCCGCATCCCAAAGCCTCGCGCCTGCGACAAGACGGCTTCGTGCCTCCCCTCGATGCCACCGATGGAGCCGCGCGCTTGTATGATCCCATCGCGCGCGGCCTGAGCCAAGATGAGGAGCCTCTGTGGGGCCACTTCCTCAAGGATTACGCGCCTCATCCCTGGTGAACCTTGAGCCATGAACAGCGAGCACGGCAGGCGCACCTTCTGCTTCGAGCTGAGCGGCCAGCTCATGGCCCGCAGCCAGAGCTGCTCGCAAGAGAAGATCGAAGCCGGCGCGCGCGAGTGCGCGGCCTTCTTCCTGCCCTTGCACCAGGAGCTGGAAGCCAAGGCGCGCGAGGCTGCTGCTCCTGGCGCGCGAGATCGGCTGGTTCGATGAGTCGCACTGCGACGCCCAACCCTTCTGGCCCACGAGCATTGAGATCCAGAATTTCAAAATCCCCAGCTTCGAGTTGAGCTTCACGCTCGAAGGCAATGACGAGCATCCCTGGCTTGATGTCTACGGCCTGTAGAGCGCGAGCTTTTATAGAACCAGCATCGTGGGCGTGCGCCGCGACTTCTGGTGAGCGCTGCAAGTACTTGGGGGTATCATTACTCAGCTGCACGCTTTCGTGCGCCAGGAGGAGCCAAGCTATGAGCCAAGCTAAGCTCAGTGATTCGCGCCAAGTACTTGAGGCTCCCGAAGTGTGCTGCCCCGTTGTGCACGTGCCCGATGTGGCGGCCTGCGATGTCGAGGAGCTAAGGCCTCTGCTGGACTTCTTGCGCTCGCACGCAGCGGGCGCAGTTGTGGCTGAGCCCGTGTTCTTTCCTCGCGGCGCCATTCTTCCCGGCGGGCGGCTGGATGCCTGCAAGCAGAGCCTGGGGCCGGGCGGCGCTCGGCATCTGGCGCGGGCTCTGGAAGGGTGCTCGGACATACGCGCCATCTTGCTGGGCACGGGAGCCATCGGCGACGAGGGCGCGCAAGACGTGGCGCGCTTGATCGAGCGTAACCCGAATCTGGAAACGATTTACCTGGGCTGCAACGCCATCACTGCGCGCGGCGTGCAAGTACTTGCACGCGCCATCGAGCCCAGCCCCAACGTGCGCGGATTGTGGCTCAAGCGCAACCCGATCGGCTCGGCTGGCGTGGCTTTTGTGGCGCAAATGCTCAAGGGAAATCGAGCGCTCGACACGCTGGACATCGTGAACTGCGGCTTCGAGGCGAGCGCCCTGAGCCCGCTGTGCGATGTTCTGCAGCGCTGGAACCGGACTCTGCACCGCCTGTACATCGGGAGCAACGGGCTTGGCTTGGCTCAGGCTGCGGAGCTTGGCTGTGTTTTGCAAAGCAATTCAAGCCTGGAAGCTCTGCTGCTCAACGCCAATCACCTGGGCAATGAGGGCGCGCGCGAGTTGTCGTGGGGCCTGGCGCGCAACTCCTGGCTGCTGGAGCTTGGGCTGGGCTCGAACGGGCTGAGCGCGCGCGGCTTGAAGCCTCTGTGCCAGGCCGTAGCCACTCATCCGGCTCTGGAAGCTCTGGATTTGGGACGCGCTGCGTCTGAGACCGCTCTGGGCGCGCCGGGCAACGATCTGGGCGCGGAAGGCGCGGCTCTTATCGCCACGATGCTGAGGCAGAACCGCTCGCTGCGCCGCCTCAACCTGCGCGGCACGGGCATCAGGCGCCACGAAGCCGCTCAAGTACTTGAGGCCGCCACCCAGCATCCCGTGCTCAGCGATCTGCAAATGGACGGGCCTCTGAGCCCGCAAGCACGAGAAAACCTGGCTCGCAACCGCCAGAGCCGAGGCGAGTGGAGCGCCGCCGATGAGGTGCAAGCGATCCGCAGCGTGTATCGCACACCGAACGGCAAAGGATGAAGGCGTAAGGATAAAGGCGCAGGAAGCTCGCTCAAGTACTTGAAGCGATAACATCTCATCCTTCATCCTTCTGCCTTCATCCCTTAGACTCCCCTCCATGCCGCCTTCTTTCGCGCTGCCTCCCGAACCTGCGCTCGCCTCGTCGCCTCCAGAAAAGCTCTCGGCTGTGGCTGTTGTTTCGGGCGGGCTGGACTCGGTGACTCTGGCCTACTTCCTCGCCTCGCGCGGCTTCGGGCTGAGCCTGCTTGCCTTCGACTACGGCCAGAAGCACAGGCGCGAGCTGGAATTCGCTCGCAAGTGCGCCTCTGGGCTGAGTTCGCCTCTGGAAATCATCGACCTGTCGGGGCTCAAGCCTCTGCTCAAGGGCTCGGCCCTGACCGATGACGTAGCGGTTCCGCACGGGCACTACGCGGCTCCCAGCATGGCCGCGACGATCGTGTCCAACCGCAACGCCATCTTTCTGGCCTGCGCCTACGCCTGGGCCGTGTCGAGCTCGTCTCATCTGGTGGCCATAGGCGTCCACGCCGGAGATCATCCCGTGTACCCCGACTGCCGCCCCGCCTTCATTGAAGCCTTCGGTGCGATGCAAAAAGTCGCCGTCGAAGGCTCGGGCGACCCTCGGCTGAGCCTGTTCGCTCCCTTCCTCACCCTGCGCAAGCACGACATTGTGCACCTGGGAGCCGCGCTCGGCGTTCCCTTTGAGGAGACGTGGAGCTGCTACGAAGGCGGCGCGCTGCACTGCGGCAAGTGCGGTACTTGCGTCGAGAGGCGCGAATCCTTCGAGCTGGCCGGCGTGCCGGACCCAACGGTGTATGAATCCTGATGTCCGATATTGACAAGCCGCTGCTCGTGTCCGAGATTTTTGGGCCGACGATTCAAGGTGAGGGCGTGCTGATCGGGCGGCCCACCGTGTTCGTGCGCCTGGGCGGTTGTGATTTTCGGTGCATTTGGTGCGACACGTTATACGCCGTGCTGCCCGAGTTCAAGAGCGACTGGAAGCCCACGGGTCACGCCCAAGTACTTGAGCGCGTGCTGGAGCTGTCGGGGCATCACCCAATCCTGGTCACGCTCTCGGGCGGCAACCCAGCGCTGCAAAACCTGGAGCCCTTGATTGATGCGGGCCACGCTCAAGCCTGCACCTTCGCCCTGGAAACCCAGGGTTCAATTGTGCGCCCGTGGTTTGGCAAGCTGGACTACCTGACGCTGTCGCCCAAAGGCCCGTCTTCGAACATGAAGACGAACTGGGAACGGGTGCGCGAGTGCGTCCAGGCGGCTTGCGAAGGCGAAGCGGCCACCAAAATTTCGATGAAGATCGTGGTCTTCGGTCGCGAGGATTACGAGTTCGCAAAGGAGGCGCGCGCCTTGTTCCCTGATGTTCCGTTTGTCTTGCAGGCTGGCAACCCGGAGCCCGCGCAGCCCGCCAACAACTGGCAGGGCGCGCCCGATGCGAGCGGCACCACGCAGCAAATCGAGTGGCTGCTGCAAGCGGCCATGAGCGATGGCTGGAGCGATGTCGTGATTTTGCCTCAGCTCCACGTGCTGCTGTGGGGCAACGCACGCGGCGTGTGAGGGCGCAAGTACTTGGGGCACGAAGAAATTGACGCCCGGCGATAATAAGGGGTTGGGCTCGGCGTGGCGTGGTTCATAATCACGGTCAAGCTCGCGTGCGAGGAGAGATCATGTTGAACCAGGCGATGGGAAGTCAGGGATCACGAACCGCTCAACGAAGCGTTGGGTTGCCGCTTGTTGGCGTTGGCGTTGGTGCTGGCGGGGCTGGGGTGGCAGTGGTGTTAACGCTGCAGAAGAGGTAGAATGGCGAGCCAGTTGAGCACGAGCGGCACCATGTTTGCTCACGGGCTCGCGGCGTTTAAAATGGCTGCGAAATCTTGTGGCGCAGTACTTGGCGCGCCGCTGCCAGCAAGTTTGGTAAACAGGGTGTTTAGGCCGCGTCCGCAAGGGCTGAGGCCATAGATAAAGGGGTTACAATGATCTCCAGAAAGCTTTCAGTTGTTGCATTGTCCGGTTGTACGTTCGCTCTTGCGCTGAGCGCGATGGCTCAGGACTCCACGTCAAGCACCTCGTCGAGCACGACCACGACGACCATGGGTGGCACGACGACTACGGACGCCACGACAGGTGGCATGACAGGCGGCATGACAGGCGGCACATCGAGCATGGCCAAGCCCATGATGTCGATGGAGCCGATGCAGGTGACCGGCACCGTCGAGCGCTACTACACGGATCGCGCGGGCTACGTTACTGCCATGGACGTGCAGACTCCCGATGGAACGCGTATGGTGCAGTTCGCCCCTGGTATGGCGCAGCGCTTGTACTCGACCTACCCAGTCGGCGGCCAGATCATGGGCACTGTTCAGCCCTCGATGTCGATGGGCATGGCGCGCTACGACCTGGTCGCCATGGGCGATAAGATGCCCGCAGCTGGCATGATGAAGCCAAACATGGTTTCCGACATTGAGTTGCTCAAGGCCGAGCCATATATCACCGCAGGCTCAGGCCTCACCCAGTTCCGTGGCCAGCTGCGCTCAGTTGTCACCGACAACATGGGCCAAGTTCTGGCACTGGTGCTGAGCGGCGTCAAGATGCCCGGCATGATGAACGCATCCATGGGCGAGTCGATGGCTGGCGGAACGATGGCTGCTGGAACGAGCAGCGACTCGACGGCCAGCACCATGAGCACGGGTAGCTCGACCACGGGCGGCGCGATGAGCAGCGGCATGATGGGTGGCGGTATGATGGACAACCTGGTTCTGGTGCGCGTGCCGCGTGAGCTGCGCCACAACTCGGGCGGCCAGATAGCGGCCTCGGATCGCGTGACTCCTCTCTTCAAGGGCTCTGATGTCGAGGTCGTAGGCTACACAGAAGCGCCTCGTTACGGTGTGGTGTCGTCCTTCGCTCAGCGTGTGGCGGCTACTGCTCTGGTCGTCAATGGCCGCGCTGTGGGCGCTGTCGGCCTGCCCATGATGATGATGAGCAAGAAGAGCATGGCCATGGGCTCCAAGATGTCCAAGGATCAGATGGGCGCCATGAACATGGGCTATTCGACCTACGGCATGAGTTCGGGCTCCTCGGATATGAGCGGCACGGGCAGCACTGACGCCTCATCGACCACAGGCACCACGGGTGCCACAGGCACCGGCACCACGGGAACCCCCACCGGCGGCGGAATGTAAGCTGAGAAATCAGCTCAGGCAAGGTGCCCGCGAGATCATCTCGCGGGCACCTTTGTTTTTGCTGCTGCGGCCTTGCTGCCACAACTTGCTGCGCAGCAAGTTGGTCAACGCTTTTGTATCCTGTGCTGCCGCAAGTACTTGAAGATGCCAGGCAATCGCATCCGGAAATATTTGGCGCGTGCGATAGGCTCTGCGCCACGGCCCTCGGGATTGGCTTGGTAGATGCCTGTCGGGTTTCTGGAGACGCCTCCGCCGCGTGCTATAATCTTTCGAGAATGCTGCGCCCGTTGCCCTCCCCCTCTCTCTTCGATTCTTCAGGCGCAACGCAGCGCCCCCAGCAGGACAACGGCTCGCACTCAGCTGGCCAAACGGACGCTCCCCAACACTGCGAAGAAGCCAATCTTCCGCAGCCGCCTTTCGCTCTGATTGCGCTGGATCGCAACCAGAGCGCTATCGGGCGCGAGTTGCAATACGCTATTCCTGCCGCTTTGCGCGAGCGAGTTTCGCTCGGCATGGCTGTGCTGATTCCCTTCGGCGCCAAGCAGATGACGGGCTACGTTGTGGCGCTCGAAGACGAATGCGACTGCGACTCGTCTAAGCTCAAGGCGCTCAGCGATGTGTTGGGACGCTCGCCCGTCTTCGACCTCAATGCGCTCAGGCTGGCGCGCTGGATGGCGGCTTATTACCATTGCTCGCTGGGCGAGTGCCTGGCCTGTATGGTGCCCTCGGGCTGGCAGGTCGCCTCAGAGCGCAGGTATTTTGTGTGCGCTTTAGAACCCTTGCGGGCCCTGCGCGATCTGCGCTCGCAGCGCCAGGCGCACATCGTTCGCCTGCTGCTCTCTTCTGATAGGCCACTTTCTGCGAGCGACATCCAGAAGATCCTGCCGCCCTCGCCCCAGGGCTCGCTCAAGTCCGACAAGGCCGCGCTCAGCGATGCGCTCAAGAAGCTCGAAGCGGCTCAGGTCATCGCCTTCGAGGACGAGCTCTCGGCTCCCAACGTGCGCCCGCGCCGCATTTTGGCCGCGCGCCTGCTACCCGAAGCCCAATCTTGCCTGGCTGATCCCAAGCTCTTGTCCGGCGCGCCCAGGCAGCATCAGGCGCTGCAAGTACTTGAGGAGCTTGCACAGGCCGAAGAAGCGCCCCAGCACTTTGCGATCGCGCTCTTGAAGAAGGAGCACCGCATCGACGCGGCCTCGCTGCGCGCTCTGGAAAAGAAGGGCGCGCTGTGCATTGAGGCCGTCGAATCCTCGCGGGCCTCGCACCTGAGACTGCCGCCACCAGATAGAATCCGGCCCGAACTGTCGCCCGAACAAACTTCTGCCGTGGCGCAAATCGAGGACGCGCTGCGGGAGGCGCGCGCGGGGGACGAAGGCGAGCCGAGCCGAGCGCAGACAGTTCTGGTGCAGGGCGTGACGGCTTCGGGCAAGACCGAGGTGTATTTACATTCGATCGAGAAGTGCCTGGCTCTGGGCCGGCGCGCTCTGGTTCTGGTGCCCGAGATCGCGCTGACGGCTCAGACCGTGGAGATTTTCCAGCGCCGCTTCCAGGACAAGGTCGCGATTCTGCACTCGGCTCTGGGCGCTGGCGAGCGCTTCGACGAGTGGAGGCGCGCTCGCTCGGGAGCCGCCGAGATCGTGGTCGGGGCGCGCTCGGCGATTTTTGCGCCCTGCCACAACGTGGGGCTCATCATCATCGATGAGGAGCACGACGGCTCTTACAAGCAAGACGCCACGCCTCGCTACCACGCCCGCGATGTGGCGTTAAGGCGCGCTTCGCTGGAAGGCGCGGTTGTGGTTCTGGGCTCGGCCACGCCTTCGCTGGAGTCATATCACAGGGCCACGCGCGGCGAGTATCGCCACGTCAAGCTCTTGAAGAGGTTCGCCTCAAGGCCTCTGCCTCAGGTCGAGATCGTGGACATGACCTCAGAGGTCAAGATGGGCGAGGTGCCTATCCTGTCGCAGCGCTTGCAGGATGAGCTGGTCGAGGGCATAGGCAAGGGCGAGCAGGCGATCATCTTCCTCAACAGGCGCGGCTTCGCGACTTACGTGCAGTGCCTGAGCTGCGGGCGAGTCGAGTCGTGCCCCAACTGCGATGTGTCTCTGACTTTCCACAAAGGCGTCTCACTGCTCAGGTGCCACCACTGCGACTTCGAGAAGCCGGTTTTGCACGAGTGCCCGCAGTGCCAGGGCTGGATGATCGGCTTCACGGGCAGCGGAACCGAGAAAGTCCAAGCCGTCGTCGAGGAGCTGCTCGCCAAGCGAGGCCTGCAGGCGGCTCAAGTACTTCGCCTGGACCGCGACACCACGATGAACAAGGGCTCGCACGCCCGCATCATCGGCGACTTCCGCGCGGGCCGGGCTCAAGTGCTGATCGGCACCCAGATGGTCACCAAGGGGCTCGACTTCCCTCGCGTCACGGTTGTGGGCGTCATCTCAGCCGACACTGCCTTGAACGTGCCCGACTTCCGCGCCAGTGAGCGCACGTTCCAACTGCTGGCTCAGGTCGCGGGCCGAGCCGGGCGCGGCGATGCTCCTGGCCGCGTCCTGATCCAGACCCTGGCCACCGACCACTTCGCCATCATCGCCGCCAGGGAGCACGACTTCGAAAGCTTTGTGGCTCAGGAACTGGCTCAGAGGCGCGAGGTGCCTTATCCTCCGTTTGCGTACGTAGTCAACGTCATCTCGCAGCACGAAGAAGAAGCCATGGCCAGGGAGCGCCTGGTCAGGCTGGCGCGGCGCCTCGAAGTCGAGATCTTCAAGCAGAAGGCCGCTCTGCCCAGGGGCATGGTGGGAACCGAGCTGCTGGGGCCGGTGAGCTGCCCCATCGGGCGCGTCAAGAACAAATTTCGCTTCCACTTGCTGCTGCGCGACAAGAGCCGTCCCCGATTGCACCAGGTACTTGGCGTGTTCGATGCGCTGTCACGTGCGGAAGCGGACGGTCTGACCGTTGACGTGGACTGTATGGCCATTTTGTAGAACCGTGGCGTGGAGTTATCACGCGCGTGAGCATCTGGGTTCAAGAAAAGAACAGCCTTTCGCGCGTGCAAGTACTTGAGAGTCGCCTGCTGAGCGCACCGTGCGGCAGAACCCACGGCGGCACTCTTGCATAAAGCTTCTTGGCAGTACTCATAGGATGCACAGGCTTATGGATCTCCTTGCAGCGCCTCAACAGGAACGGGCCTTGCGTTCCACTCATCTCGCTTCGACTTTCCAGGCTGAGCCCAGTACCCTGCTGCCTGCGACCGCCTCGCCGATTGTGGTCTTCGAATGGGAAATCTCGCGCGGTGAACTGAGCGATGGGCGCTTAGAAATTCTGGATGCGCTGGCTCTGGGCCATTCGCCTGGCCAGGATGAGCGCAGCGGAAAGCTCACCTGGTTCGGCGATATTGATGTCCACCTGGGCTATGGTGAGGGCGAGTTCCCGCGCACCATCGAAGCCTGGGCTCAGGCCCTGCATCCCGAGGATCGTGAGCGGGTTTTGCAAGCCATCGCACGCCACCTGCAAACGCAGCAGCCCTATTTTGAAGCGTGTCGGGCTCAGTGCAAGGATGGCTCGTATCTAAGCTGGACTCACTCGGGCGTCATCACGCCCGAGGCGCAAGGCCAGCCGCAGAAGTTGACGGCGACGTTCTCGAACATCGTGCACAATACAGATGCCGGCGAACAGGCCGAGCAGCACGCGCGTGAAGAGAAGGCGCGGGCCCAATCTCTGTTGCGCACGGCGGCTCACCTCAATGCTCAGCTCGACTTGAAGCAGGTGTCTCAGGCGATTTGTGAAGAGGCCGCGCGCATCATCAATGCTCCTGTGGCGGTGATGCTCTTCGATAAGGCGAGCGATGCGTTCGTGCCCTCGGCGACCATCAATATGCCGCACGATTACGCCGGGCGTTACACACCGACGAAGCGCTCGATCTACGATGGCCACGTGCGCGCGATGGGCTCGCTGTTCCTCTTCACCGATGCGCAGGCCACGCCTGATCTGCCCAACCACAAGCTGTATCTCGAAGTCGATATGCGCACCATCGGCATCGCTTCACTGATTCGAGAAGGCGAAGTACTTGGGCTGCTCAAGGTGTATTCCTTTGTGCAGTCGCGGACCTTCGACGATAACGAACTGGCGCTTTTACAAGGCCTGGCTGATATAGCGGCGCAAGCGATTGCCAACGCGCGCTTGTACAGCGAGTCGCAGCGGCGCTTGGCGAACCTGCACTCGCTGCGCCAGATCGACATGGCCATCCTGGGCTCAAGCGAGGTGAACATCGCGCTGAATGTCGTTTTGGATCAGGTCGTGTCACAGCTGGGCTCGGATGCCGCTTCGATTCTCTTGCTCAAACCTCACACACGCGTGCTGCGCTACGCGGCCGGGCGAGGCTTTCGCACCGCTACGCCGCGTCGTACCGACTGGCGTCTGGGCGAAGGGCTGGCCGGGCGCGCGGCTCTGGAGCGTCGCATGATCTACGTCCCCGACTTGAGTCGGCCCGATGTGATCGCCGTCGATTTCAGCGACCCCGAGCTCAAGCTGCCAGGTATCAACCCGCTGCTGGATTCGCTCAGTGGCCAGCCGACTTCAGGTGAGCAGAGCAGCGAGCTGAGCCAGAGCAGTGATGAGTCCAGGAGCATCGCTCGCTCGCGGCGCACCGGCGTGCTGCCCAACGAAGGGTTCGTCTCTTATCACGCGGTTCCTCTGGTCGCTTCGAGCCAGGTCAGGGGCGTGCTCGAAGTGTGGCACCGGGCGCCGCTGCGCTTAGACGAAGAAGGATTGGAATTTCTGGAAACTCTGGCGGCCCAGGCGGCCATCGCCATCGAGAACGCGGGCCTGTTCCGCGATCTGCAGCGCTCGAATGACGAGTTGGTGCTGGCTTACGACTCGACTCTGGAAGGCTGGTCCGGCGCGCTGGATCTGCGCGATAAAGAGACCGAAGGCCACACCCAGCGCGTGACCGAAGAGACGCTGCGCTTGGCTCAGTTCATGGGGCTCTCGGACGCCGAGCTGGTGCATATCCGGCGCGGCGCCCTGTTGCACGACATCGGCAAGATGGGCATTCCCGATGCCATCTTGCTCAAGCCCGGCTCGCTCACCGATGAGGAGTGGATCGTGATGCGCAAGCACCCCGTTTACGCCTACGAGCTGCTCTCGCCCATTCAATATTTGCGCCCCGCGCTGGATATTCCCTACTCTCACCACGAGAAGTGGGACGGCTCAGGCTATCCTCGCGGGCTCAGCGGCGATCAGATCTCGCTGGCCGCGCGCATCTTCGCTGTCATCGACGTGTGGGACGCGCTGTGCTCGGATCGCCCTTACCGCAAAGGCTGGCCCATCGAGCGCGTGCTGGAGCACATCCAGGCGAGCAGCGGCAGCCACTTCGACCCCGAGGTGGTAAAGGCCTTCCTCCAGATGCACGCCGCGCAGGACGCAGAGCACGGGCAAGTACTTGCAGCATCCTCCACGCCCACCCAGAGCTAAGCCGTGTTGTGTGTGAGAGTCAAGTTGCATTTGCTGTCGTTCAGAAGGGAGCTGTGCAACCTGAAGAATCAGCTGTTACTTCTGAGCGTCTGCCCCAGCCTCAAGTACTTGCAACCGATTCTTCAGGTCGCACAGCTCCCTTGTGAATGACAGGAAATGCTATCTCACCTGGATGACTGGAGCAGTTCGCAGAAGTGGTGCATCAAGAAGAGGGTAGCCACCCGGGGGGCCATAGCCCCTCGGGCTATGATGCCCACGCCAGCCCAACATAAAAGCCCATCCTCGTGTGAGGATGGGCTTTTCGCTCTGGGCTTTGGCGTTGAAGCGAGGTTGCAAATCTACATCTTGGGCAGCAGGGCCTGAGCGTCGCTGAGGTGCTTGGACTCGGTCTTCTGGAACTGGCTCTCGACGGCCTTGACCTCGGGGTCGCGCGTCGTGGTCAGCTCCTGGTTAGCCTGCTTCACATCGTCGCCGTTGATGCGGATGGCTTCTTGCAAATACGCCTTGTCGAAGGCCGCTCCGCTTTATGCCATCAGCGAATCGAGCTTGGTCTTGTCCTCGTCGGCAAGCGTGACCGGTAGCAGCAATCCGCGCTGGTTGGCCAGCTTGAGCATCATCTTGTTCAGCCGGGCGTGATCGTCCAGCAGGCGCAGGGCGTAGTTCTGCACGGCTTTGGAACGCGCCTTCTCGACGGCCAGCTCAGCCGTGGAGAAATCATAGACGCTGCCCTGAGCGTTCGCCACCAAGTACTTGCTGTCGGTCGCGGCCACTGGCCCCGCCGCGACCGGAGCGCTCCAACTCATCCTCGACGTGCCCAGCGAAAGTGCCAGCGCGATGCCAACCACAAATTGCTTCTTCATTGGTCTCCTTAGCAAATGAACCTGCCCTCCCGCACCACAAAACTCATCCCGCTGTGCCTCGCTTGTGAGCGCTTGAGGACACGGCGAGAACGCGCCCAAGTACTTGCGCTGGCTCCAAGGCCATGGTGCGATAGGGCGGCGCGAGGGGAAACCTCTCACGGTTATGAAGAGCCCAGGCTAAGCCATGCACCACACCAACCCGAGCTTCCCGTTTCTCTCACCGCGCAGGGCTTGGCCTGTTCGTGGGCTCTTGTCGTGGCGGCTGGGTTCAGGGGACGCGGCTGGCAGCTATCCAGAGCCTTCTGTCGACCAGAGAATCGAGTGAGCGCCACTTAACGTGGCCGTCCATCCACAGCACGTTGTAGCCTGCGCCGTGACGCGGCTCGTGTACCCCGTGCGCGAGCAGGGTGGCGGTGTCGGGAATGGGATCGAGGCCAGCGGTGACGACTCGGCCCTTGCCATCAAGGGCGCAGATGGTGTCCGAGGGGTGCTGCAGGCGCACTTCGTTGACCGTGTAACGGCCCTTGACCGTGAGCGCGTTCAAGTCATAGGCGCCGTCCAGCCCCAGCCTGGCGCCGCTTTCGTCTACTGCCTCCGAGTCTGCGGGGCAGCCCGGCGTGTAGACCTGGAGGGGCGCGTCTGGGCACTGGAAGATCCTGGTGTCCGGCACGTAGCGCGCGATGCGGTCGGCCCAGGCGCACTCATCCTTCTGGCCCACTAGCGAGTTGGCCTGGTTGGGGTAGAAGCGGTTGTTGTCCTGAGCATACTGCGCGATGGCCAAGCCGATCTGCTGGAGGTTGCTCGAACACGTCGCGCGCCGCGCGCTCTCGCGGGCGCTGTTGAAGACCGGCAGCAGGATGGCTGATAGGATGCCGATGATGGCCAGCACGACCAGGATCTCAATAAGCGTGAAGCCATGCCTCGGGTGCGTGGAGCGCTGGTGCCGTAGGCGAGTACCAGGGGGTGTCATGGCTGTTGGCCTGCGAGAGCTTGCTGTGCCCTGGATGGCGCTGGATTTGGGGGTATCCACCCAGGCGGCATCTGAGGGTCAGGCCCCAGTATGGATAGCCCAAAGATAATCGGCTCAAACTTCCGGTCGGCCAGAAACATATACATCGACCTGCCCCGAGGGTGAAACTGCAGCGTCAGGCCCTCGTTGATGAGCTTCTGCTGAATGCCCAGCTGCTTGGCCCGGCCCAAAGTGGCGCGCGCGCGCACCTGCTCGCGGATCTCGCGTTGCAGTTCCTCGGGCAGCGATGTGAAAGCTATCCCTGGCTCGGACAGCAGGGCGCGGCTATCCCCTACTTCCAGCAGGCGGTCGATGATGTCCTCGGTGTTCTGCCGCTCCTCCTGCCAGCCCTGCTTGTAGGTATCGTCGAAGCGATACAGCGATGCGTCGCCCACGCGCAGGCCCAGAACCGCGATATCGGTGCGCTTGGATGCATCGGCGCTCCAGCCACCCTCCACTTTCTTCCAAGCCATCCCATAAAGCCGGCTCAAGCCGTTCATCAGCTGGAACAGCGGCATCTTCTCGGCATGGGCCGAGAGCAGCAGCACGTCCAGGGCCGGAGCTTGAGCGGTGGACAGGCGCAGGCCGCTCTGCTTTTCGACCTCGTCCAAAGCTGAGCGCAAGGTCTTGCGCTCGATCGTGAGGGTGATAGGCGCGTTCATCTTGTCGCCGTTGGAAGCATCCAGCGTGGGCAGCGGCGAGGAGAGCAGCGCGAGCGCTTCTCCGCTGGTGGCGGGTGGCACCTGGTCCTGTGGAGAGACCTGCTCGGGTGGGTAAACCTCATCTAAGGCGGAGCCGTAGGGGAGCGAGCCTGTAAGCTCTTCGCTCACCTCCTTGCCTGGGGCCGCGACGCCGTAGGGCAGCGTTGCGGGCGGCTTCTCGCCTCCAACTTGCGCTGTGGCTGGCGCATCGAAGACGCTGCGCAAGCGGAGGCACCTGTTCCCTGCCTTGCCTGGCTCGGGGACAAGGAGCCGCACCCGCGCCTTCTGCCAACTTTCATCCTGCAGCCAGTTGTGCGCGTGGCGGCGTGGCCACTGGTCCAGGAAGTAGTCCAGCACAACAGAAGCGACCGGCTGCTGCAACTCCTGGGGCAAATCGGTGATGCGGAACGGCGCGAAGAGGATTTCCTTGGCCCTGGGGTCTCGCTCCAAGTACTTGTGGAACAGGTTGGAGAGCGCGCCAATGTATACCGGCTTCGGCTCCGTCTTGTAGGCCTTGCCATCGGCTACCGCACGCACCACCTCTTGCGGGTCGGCCTCCTGCCAGAAGAGGAAGGTACTCTTGTCCTGACGCAAGCAGGCCAGTTTGTCCCGCTGCATAAAGTCGCCCAGAGCGCTAATGAACATACCGTTGAAGTCGCCAGTCGTCTTGACGCTCTGGGCCGGGATGTGCGTTGAGTCAATGAGAAAGTTAAACCCAGACTTAGCAGCGAATTGGAACAATCCCTTCTCCACAGGGGCAGCTTGTAGAGATACTGCTATGGGACGGCGGCCTTCCGCATCGTCAACAGGAATAGCCTGAGCGGGTTGGCGCGAGAAAGCTGCGTATAACGGCATCCACAGCATTAAATAAAATCGCTTCTTCATCTTCATACGGAAACTCCTTCATGAAAGGGCCGCGCCTATGGCGCGGCCCTTTGGTTACAAGCCTGAACTTGGACGTAGAAGTGCTACGGGCCCATCCGCGTAGCAGACAGCAGGATGTTGGTTGCCTCCACCTTGCGCTCCGAGAGCGTAGCGGACGCGACAACCGCGCTATGCGGATCGTACGGGTTAGGGGGCATCGCCAGGCTATACGACTGGTGGATGATGGAAGCGCGTGTCTGCCCGCGGAGCCTTTGCCCAGTGACACCAGTGATCGTATCCGTAGGGCTCGGGTTGACAGACGCCTCTTGCACGTAGCCACCAAATGACCTGGCAAGAGTGTCTACCTTGGGGCCTTCGCCGTTGGATGTCGCGTGTGCGTAGCCCATATATACCTGGATATTGGCTAGATAGGGATCGACAGCGGCGCGTGCCTCGAAGTAGCCGCTCGCCGAGCTGTTGTAGCCCTGTGCGTTAACTGTGACACTGGGGCTGTTGTGCTCGAACGAGGCTCTCACGTACATACTGGGAGCCTGCTCACCAAGAAATGCTGGCTGCCAGAGCCACATCGTGGTTCGTGTGTCGTACTGATCCGTCAGCGACACCGGCGCCCCCTGTGTGTCTTGATTGAAAGTCTGGGCGGGCAGCGTGATGGTGGCCAGACTAACTGCCCCATCCTGGGTGTAGGTACCAGCCTGGACTCTTCCAGCCCCAAGCGCAGCAAGTGCAACGGCAACCAACAGCATTCTCTTCTGCATGGCCTTTCTCCTTGATGGCCATCCTATCCGAATGGCCATCCTATCCGAATGGCCATCCTATCCGAATGGCCATCCTATCCGAATGGCCATCCTATCCGAATGGCCATCCTATCCGAATGGCCATCCTATCC